>UMCV01013748.1_pt1 | contig 49138 bp, 72 predicted proteins | sample 1964311 | NCBI WGS metagenome assembly UMCV01 (sample SAMEA4835976, study PRJEB28245) | human gut metagenome | biome: gut microbiome; material: fecal sample | place: Denmark | collected 2008 | reverse complement strand
TAAGTATCTTTAGTGCCCTTGTAATCAAGAGCTGCAGCTACAGAAGCTTTCAGATCATCTATAAGAGTTTTTAAAGCTTTACCTTGTGCTGCAGAAAGAGCAGCATCTGTTCTATCACTTTCAAGTGAGTTGATAATCTCTACAACTGTGCCAGTTGCAAGAGTTTCCCATACTCTATTAGAACCATCAGGATCAAACCCTTTAAGGATATATGCTGTCTTATTTTCTTTTACATAAACGAAAAGACCTTCTACTAACTGAATAGTAGGCATCGAGTCACGGTCAGCTAATGTAGCTTGAACCGTTCTATTATCTAATGGTAGATTCGCACCTAAGTCAAAACCTGAACCTACCGAAATACCTTTACCAAAAAATTCTGCCATAATTAGTTAAAGTTTACATAGTAAGTACTAGGTTGCGTCATCTTACCAGATAAGTATACTGTGTAATCAACAGCTTGACCATCTAAACCAGTAACTGAAACTGTACTAGTTGTATAAGAACTAGTTACATCAAAACTATTACTGTCTTTAATATTTGAAACTGTCCATCCTGCAGGAGCTGCAAAGCAGATGTATTGTTCAGAAATTGGGCCAGACACCTTAATCGTTTTCTTTGCAGAAATTGTCTTAGTCATTCCTTTAATAACATCTTCTGTAATTGCATCTGTAGAAACTAAACCTGAATAAGCAGCACGATAACCAGTAACTGTTACTTTATTAGAATCTACAGTTCCAGCAGCAAGTGGAGTTGAATAATTATTTCCTTTCGAATCTTTAGGTTGGGGACCTTCAGCATAAGCAGCACGATAGTAATAATCCATTGCCCCTGAAGTAACCTTTTCTGGAAGATCTTCTACTTTACTTGAGCTATATAAGATCTTAGAAGCTTCTGTATCTTGTGCTCCTGCTCTATTATTTTGTTTAACTCCTGCTAAAGTAATTGCACCTGCATTAAATCCTACAGTAAAGTTCGCTGTAGTGGGGGCAGTAGCTCCGATCTCTTGAATGTTAGAATAACCTTTTAAAGAAATACTTGCGGTAGGAGCTGTAAATGTAGGGTTAACAGTTGGGAAAATAAGAGTATCGAAAATTTCATTATAACTCTTACCTGTAAGTTGTGCAACTGTTGTCCCAGCAGCAATACCACCTAATTTTTCTACTGTTGCTACAGTAGAATCTAATGAAGACTCATAAGAACCACTTGCTTGAGGATCTAAACTATCAAGTTTAGCTTTATCCTCTTTCGACATTAAACCGTCAACTTCAGCAGTTGCCTTTGCAAAGCTCAAGTTCTCAGTAGATGAGTCTGTATATGTAATCACAATGCCATTGGCATGTTCATTCAATTCTACTTTAGATACTTTTTTACTGGAATCACCTCCATATTCGAAGCCATTCAGCATAATTTTATGTGTATCTGTTGTAAAGAAAATGCCATCAGCATGAGTTACAGCATTATAAGCGGAACTAAGTCCTCTATAAAATTTTATAACACTTGCCATTATTTAATATTTAATTAGTAACATCATTTCACATCATAGATGATGCGTCTTCAATCAATTCCTCTAATTCTTGCTTTATAGTATTTACTTCAGCTTTGGTATAGTAGTTAGATAAATCTACAGTTATAGTACCATTACCTCATTTTTCCCAAACATATGTGTCAAGCATGGTATCATTAAGTTTAACTACTATATATTCATCATATAAATTATTAACCTCAGTTTGAGAAGCAGGAACTAATCAAAGTATATTTTGTTTACCTTTCGTGGGTTCTCCAAGTTCTTCAAAACTATTCCTAAATCCAATGGAGAATCCAGAAGTATTAGTTAAGTTAGCAAAAACATCAGCAAATTCGGATTGATTTAAAGCAGTTCCTCCAGCTTCTTTATATGCATGATAAACCGCATTTAAATGATCAAATTCTGCTTCATTTTTAGTATCAACCCAAATCATTTGCTCTGCATTCTTATAAGCTTCTTGAATGTCAGCGTCGTCTAAATGAGAGTTTTTAAAGGTAACTGGATCTTCTGGACCAACATGTACAGCGTGATTGCCAGTAAATCCTCGAGGGATGTAAAAATCTCAAATAGGATCTTTAATTGAACCACTATTTTCAATTTTGGGCTCTTCTCCTGGGCGTAACATTTCTATTTCGCCAGCAGTAAGAGTAGCAGCTGCTTTGCCCTCAGTAGTTATAACCTGTCCAGAAGATAATGTAACCTTAAGATGAGCATCATCAGTAATATCAACATTTTCAATACCAACACCTCGTAAATAGTCCATATAACAAAGAACTGTTCATTCACTAGAAGGTTCTCCATCATATCCTCATTTAATTGAGTCATCAGCAAAATCTCGATATAACTTTAATTGCTTGCCTGCTGGGCCTCGTTCTCCTTTGTCTCCTTTGTCTCCTTTTTCTCCCTGAATACCTTGAAGTCCTTGTTGACCTCTTGGAATAGTAAATCGAAAAGCAGCTTCGGAAGCCGTTCCGACATTTACAATAGAAGCTTGAGACCCAGGATCTCCAGTGATAACTGAATCAACTCGAATAGTTGCTGCAGTACCTGCTGGTCCTTTAGAACCTGTATCACCCTTATCACCTTTGTCTCCTTTGTCTCCTTTATCTCCTTTGTCACCCTTATCACCTTTGTCACCTTTATCTCCTTTATCACCCACATTACCTTTGGGACCTTGAGGTCCTATATTACCTTGTGGGCCTGTATCTCCCTTTTCTCCTTTGTCACCCTTTGGACCTTGTGGGCCTGTATCTCCCTTTTCTCCTTTAATGTACATTGAGGAGACTTGGGACGGAGTAGATTCTAAAGTTCAAGTAATATATCCAGTAGACTCATTGTATTCAGGTACGTATACCTGGCCATTTTCACCAGGCATACCAGTAGTACCTGAAAATACAAATTCTCAAACTGATGAGTCTACTCCTATTATTTTTTCAGGATCTTCAGAATCATAAAGTAAGTGCGGTTCAAGATTATTATTTGAGGTATGACTTCTATGACAAGCTAGTAAAGCTCCTTTATAAACCACAAAATCCTGTACATATTCATTATTATAATATGTAATTCCAGGAGCCCAATTTCCTGCAAAATTAAAAGATTTGCCTTTATAATAATCTCGTGATTCAACTACTCTTCCACATTCTATATAATTCTGGAAGTCTATATCTGGTATAATGTTTTTCATTATGTTAAATCTTCTATATATTTTGATATTAAACAACTATCTGGATAAGTTACAGTTATTCCTCCATAAATAATGCTGCCTGTTTGCTGTGTAGGATGAACATAAACAAAATCAGAAACATTTTCTACAAAAATATCTCCATATATTCCTACATATAACTCACTTCCATCGTCCCCTTCAACATGAAAATCTGCAGTTTGACTATATTCATCATCATATCATTTTGGTTGATACTTATAGTGTAAGGTTGCTCCTGGAGTTAGATAAATTTTTGAAACAGCAGTTTTATAAAAGCGTGAAGTATTTGAATTAAAGGCTGAAAGATAAAATCTTATAGGCCATAAGTTATTCATGTCATTAACACTCACTAGCTTTATAGGGCTAGGATCATACTTCCACATACTATTTGTAACCGACCCCATTATTGGATCTTCATGATTATTAGGAAGATAACTTTTATCGAGAACCAACCCTATGTGGTCTAAATTATAGGGTTCATCAGAAGGCACATCTATATAAACATTAGGTTTTCTAATAAAATTATTTTCATTTACTACGTATTGTACGGAGGGAAGATTATTAATTGCTCCTCTTAAAGTTATTATTGTATCGAGACTATATGAAGATTCTACATAATTGAAAGTGCACTGCCCAAAATTAAGCGACATTTCCCCAGTTTTTAGATTAACTCAATAAGCAGGAGTTCAATAACTTAAGTTTTCTGGAGTAAAATTTTGATAATTGGTATTTATTCCTGTTGTATCCTTTCCTGTTTGACTAAACATATAGTCTCCATTAAATACTGCGGAACCAATCAAAGAATTTGGAAATATTGCTACATCAGCAAAAATTGCTTCAAAATGATTGAATTTAGTTCAATAGGCTTCTTCATTATCAATAGACTCTACTGGAGATCAACTATTATGATCTGTACCAGTCCAACTGGTCACAGCTGATAATAAATAATATCCTGATTTACTAGTATCTGCATTATATACATAAACATATGGCGCGCTTTCCTCTGTTGTAGTATAAGTAGTATTTACATCATATACTCCTGCTGGATATATCAATTGGCCTTTAGAACCTGCGTCACCCTTTGTACCAGCTGGACCATTGAATAATGCAGGATCACTTCAACTGCCATCTAAATATCCTTCTGAGTCGTCATTATTTGTGTATTTTAGTCTACCTTGAATAAACCAAATTCTTGGGTACTCTGTTGTTGTAGAGGGAGTATATTCATACCATCCTTGGCTAGCAGTATTTAGTATATTAGAAGGTTTGGAACTGCTTGGAGCATCATCTGTTCCATTACAGAACCGCATTACAATGCCAACTCCAGGAATACCTGAAACACCTGTACTTCCAATAGGACCCTGGGGTCCTTGTTCTCCTGTAATACATACAGGAGTTGCCCATACTTCCCCTACTACTGCTGAATTATCCTTTGAATTCCTTTTTATAAAAGTCATTCATAAATACTCTCCTGAATTAATTACAGGTCATTGAGCAGTCCAATTACTGCCTGGATTTTCAGTATTACTTGCATTTATTGTAGGAGCTTCTGTTCTAGATGAGTTTTTTGCAAATCTATATTCAGTATAAATTCCATTTGTTCCATCAACTCCATCCTTACCATCAGCTCCTTTTTGAAGCTTAAAGCTAAATTTAAATTGGTTTGATGGAGTTAGAACTACAGAGGCATCAGAAACAGAAGCTGTCTCAACATTAGCAACTGTTGCGCTAAATTCAGGAATGCTGCCTCCTTCTCCTGTTTCTATAGTTTTTCAGATAGTATCATAGTCAGAATTAGAGTTTTTAACTAAAACCTGTCCAGTATAACCTCCTTCTGGAATACCTTTCCCAGGATCGCCTTTATCACCCTTATCACCTTTATCTCCTTTGTCACCCTGTTCCCCTTTAGGACCTATGTCTCCAGGATCGCCTTTGGCTCCTGTTACATTTCCCAAGTCTTCTCATGTGCCACCATTATTATAAGAAATATATAAGTGGCCGTTCATTATTTTAAATTCCGTATTTGTTCCTGTTATAGCTGCAACTCCCCCCATTACAAATTCCCATAATGAGGAATTTTCAATTCCCACAATAATCCCATCTCGGATTGTTAAAAGTGGTTCATTTTCAGTGGAGGAAATATGACTTCTATTACATTTTAGTAAACATCCATTATAAGATACAAAGTCAATAAAATCCTCATTGTTAAAATAATGAGTGTTAATATCTCACTTAGTACATCTAAAAGATGTTCCCTTGTAAAAAGATCGGGAACCTTTAGCTGTGTAATATTCAGAAATCATTTTTCTAGAACTTATTTATTATAATAATTAATTATATTAATTATATCATCATGACTACTATTTTTTATTTTAATATATTCTATTGCGTTTATAATATCCATCATTTTATTTAATTTGGACTTATTTAGAGAATATCCTATATTAAGATTCAGAAGTTCTTTAGAAAATAGAATATATAAAGTACTATATAACTTATCCATTGCACCCACAACTATTAATATCATCTTCGAAATCACAGATGCTCCCACATTCCATTACATTCTCTATTATTCTCTGAGCTTCCTGAAAATTTCCAATATCTTTCAAATAGTCTAATACATAGATAGTACTTATAAGAAAATCCCTCTCTTCTGTAATTTTCTTATAGTCAGCACATTTGTTATAAATCTGATAATCTATTATTTTCCGTTGTAAATTTACTAAACATTGGGTTAATTTACAAGTGGTGAAAACTATTTTTTTACATACAAAAGACTGACTCCCAGATAGTTCATATAATTCAGTATAATTAGTTATAATCTCTGATTTCGATGTTTCTAGGATCTCATTTATCTTTTCAAGTAGTTCTCTTTTAGTAACAGGGTCAGTATTATAATCTACTTTACCTATATAGAACTTATTATTATAATAGAAGGTCTGGTTTTCTAAAAACACTTTAGTGTATAAACCTTCAGAGTTTTGAATAAATAAGGTTTCAAGTTTTGGAACCACTATCTTATAATAAAAGTGAATTCCGTCCTTCATTATAGGAAATATACTATCTTTTAGATAGTTATCTCTATTATGACAGTAGTTTTCAAAAATTATAGTATTTGGTTCTATTTCTTTACTATCGGAATATGTCAAAAACTCAAGTGATACATAATCAGCTATACTTTTAAATATAGTACCATATTTATCTGGCAAATCAGTATAGCTACTATCATCAATTGCAGATAATTTGCAATTAGGATAGACTATTAATTTAACATTTAAATTACCCATTATGATACAGTCTTAATTTTATCATTATAAGGATTATTATCGAACATTTGTGCAACTTGAGCTTGTAATTGTTGCTTTTTGACTTCAATGGATTGATCCTGATAATCTTTATCATTCTTAATCTTTTCGTGATCCAGCGCAATCCTCTGTTGTTCAATTTCAATCTTAGCTTGTTCCATTTGACTGGCTTGACTTTGTAATTGAGCCAACTGAGATTGTAGTTCTTTATTCTGTTTCAATAGCTCTTGTGCTTGTTGTTCTGTTTGTTGTAACTGTTGTTGAAGTTGTTGAACAATAGATTCTTCCTCTTTCTTCATTTTCATTGACTGTTCAACATAACGTTTGAGTTCAGTCATATTTTTTGCAGCTACAATATTAACAATCATTTCAGGATCAGAATAACCAGCTTTAACTAGCTCAGTACTCAAAGCTTTTATAGTTTCCCTATCCTTAAATGTTGCTGTACTATCCTCAATATGAACATCAAAATCTGTTACTGTATAATGCTCAGGAAGGGCTGAAAATATCTGAGAATATCTATCTCCCAAAATAATAACTCCTTGAAGACCGTCTGGATAAACTAATTTAGCAAGATTTAGTAAATCATAGTTAACTTCTTTATAAATCGTATCCATACAATCAAAGTATTGTTTGGTTAAAAGTCCAGAAGTAGTTACTCCTAACTTAACATTACTAACAGCATCACGTTGTTCATACTGTGCAAGCATTTCTGGAAGTACCCCTGTAATAGAGGAGGCTTGCTGTTCAATAGATTGAATAGCTAATTGTATAGCTTGAATACTTTGTGCTTTGACTGTATCATCAAATCCATTGAATATTGTATTTAATGGCTGCCCATCTTGGGATGAATCAAGAATTCCGACACCATTCTTTTTGTAGGCTAATCATTTTTGAATTCTTTCTGGCATAGTAACTCCAAGAGCCGTTGGAAGATTAGCTAAATCTAACCAATCTCCTACTGTTCCAGAAGAGGCAATTAAATTATCCCTGTAAAAGAGTAATAAGTCATATTTATCTTGGAGATTCATAGTATTTAATACTAAACTAAAAGGATCTCCATTATGATCTAAGAAGAACATCCCATTTACAGATAATCTACATTTACTTGGATAATCTGTAGATCTTACAACATTCTCTACTTCTCCTCTAGTAATATAGATTTCATTCCCAATTTTGACTCCTTCATGTCTTGTTAAGTATCCTGTCTTTTCATCTACTTCAAGCCATTCTACTTCATAAACAGTAATTAAATGAGGGTTATAATTAGATAACAAAGCCTCATCTCCTGGCATTGCAGGATAAGCTTCAAGTCCTCCTAAAATACCTGGGGTTAAATCAGGTCTAGGTAAACCATCAGGAGGAATAGCAGAAGTTCTTACCAAATATGTTGTTGTTCTAACATCCCCCATTTTAGGAGCTTCTTTTAGTTTAGCAACGGCCTCTGCAGTTAACTCACTACGGTATTCGTTCAAAATCATTTCTCTTGTCATCATTTTGCGAATAACAACACGTCTAGAATCTGCTAAATAAGGGGAATTGGGATTTCTTTCTATAAATGTGTTTAACGTATTTAAAGCCTCAAAATTGATATTCTCTCCACTTTCAGTAGGTCTTGTTCTATAGTAGCAAGTTCCACTAATAAGTAAATCTGTAAATAAGAGTCGCATCTTATTTTTCATATCAATATTTCTAGATTGTTTTAAATACCGTAATATATTCTGGGCTGCTATTTCATAATCTGAAATAAACGTTCTATCTAAATTATCTTGAATAGTTTTTAATTCTTTTTCTATAAAAGGATCATTAACTACTTCCTTATTATCCAATAATACAGAAATTATATTATTCTGTAAATATTGATGTAGTTTTTCATATAATGCTTGATCTATCTTTAGTTGTTTTTCCCGCATTATATTAGTTACAGTTAATGAATCTTTGCAAGAAATTTTTAAATCTGGCTCTAGTTCAAGATACTTTCCAACTAAAACATCAATGTGTTTTTTAATTAATGGAGTGAAGTTTACTGCTGTTGGAGTTCCTATTCCATAATTAAATTCAAGACTTTTAAATTGATCAGCATCTCGATGACAATGATAGTACTGATAAGCCTTTCTGAGCCTTACTTTTTCATATACTAATTCATTAATAGCATCATCTATTAATTGGATTTCTGTTTTGTTCATTCTAGTACAATATAATAAATATCATCGTTACCAGTATCTGTCATTATTCCTTTATAATACTTAGCACGATCGATTTGTCGTTGTCTTAAATCTCTTAATAAATAATCAAGAAAACCTTCTTCACTTCCTTGATAAGAAAAATACATTGGAGCTTCATGTTGATTTAAATCCAGTTTTAAAGTATAAGAATCCTCATCATGCAATATATCTAAATTACCAATATATTCTGAGCATAAAGCTTCTTTTATCACATTTCGTATTTTATCTTCTAAATTATTCATCACCAATAACTCCAAACTGTTTATAACCTTTTGAATTAGTAAATCATCCAAAATCTTTCCATTCTTTTTCTACACTATGCGCAGGTTTTGGATTAAATCCCATTAACTCTTCATCAGCGATTTCTGCCATACTCATAGCTGCAACAATATCATATTTTCTTTTATTTTCATAAGAATAATTTAATAATTGTTCCAGAATCATATCAGAATCTATTGTATAACAATAATCATTTATATAAGTATTAATAAGTTCCAACCCATGCTTTATAATAGTTTCTGTAGCAGGGACTCCAATCATTTGTGAATTACCTCTCTTAATATCACTAAGACTAGATTTTGGGCGTTTCATAAAAAGATTATCTTTTTTCTTGCTTTTAAAGTAGGTTAAGATACTAATTTTGGTGTGCTCCAGTAATGCTTTGCAATTATATCAAGTTAATAATTTCATTGCATTATCATACGCCAATCTAATATCTCTTGGTCTTTCTTTATACACAGCTACATACTTAGGCTCTTTTAAACCATAGGCTCTTCTTTTTATTACAATACAAAAATCTGATACATCTTTTTGAGTTGCAGAATCTTCTGTACCTTGGTCAATAGAGTCTATCCCAGCTACATATAAATTTTTATAAGGGTCTTTATCATCTAACATGGGCTCTTCATAGATAAGAATATTACTATCCACCTTATCATAAACCTTTACTTTATTTAAACTTTCATCCCCTTCGCTTTTGTCCCAAAGAAGTGCTACACGTCTAGGTTTAATGCCCATTTTATGTATTCTAATTTGGGTAATTCTATCTGAAATGGCAATAGCATCAAAAATATTATCACCCTGCCTTAATAATGCTTCAGCTGGAGTAAAACAATATTCTGAACAATATTCAAGAAGACTTTTGCCACTTTTAGCAGCTCTTTGCTCTTCATAATATTTTTTTGCTTTCTCTGTATTTGTAACTCCCCGATGATCTGTATATTCAGATCCCAACATAAAGGTATAAGCTGGGATAAAAAATCCTGTATATTGAACAGTTCCATCTGAGGAATAGAAATTTTTATAGGGTAAAACATTATTGGCTTTGGGATCACTGAATATTTCAGATAATCCTGTTAAAGAAGGTCCTTGGTCTCCACCTGTTCCTCATCCAATTTTAATCCCTCTACGTACACCACCAATTTCAACAAGGGCAGTTCCTTGGGTTCAAGATGTTCTAGATACTGGATTAGAACCAAACTCTTCGAACATCAACCTATCACAACGAGCACCACGAACTTTTCTAGGATTATCTGCAGGAATACCTTCAATTTCAGCCATACGACCTGACTCAACTCCTTCTTTATCAAGTTTTGATGCACGCTTTTGCTTAATGTTATCAATTTTCTGACGTACACGCTTCATACCTCCGTCAGTATTATTGCTTAATCAGTTTAACTGATACCAGCATTTAGTAAGTACATCATCTACATAACTTTCTAAAGATGCTGTATATACTGTTCTAAAATTCCTTGTGGTAATAAAAGGCCTTACTCCTAAGCAAGCTCCGATCTCTGAAAATCCCACAGCTCTAGCTTTAAGTGCAACTACATCTTTTTTTAAATACTCACAAAGTTCTACATAATGAAAAAATTCATATTGTTTAGATGTAAAGAATGGGAAGGATTCTTCAGAACCAGCTCCAGCCTTCTTTTTATCATTAATAATACCCATTCTGTAGAAATTCAGAAAAAAATAGTGATCTCCTGTAATTCTATACTTTCCTACTGTGTATCCTTCAACACAACGTCGTATTTGTTCTCTCCAAAAATCTACATATGGTTTTCCTCCTTTTTTATGTGCAGTATACCTTCCTGTCCTTTGATATACTTGACCCACTTCAGTAAAAGGAGTGGGGTCAAAATCTAACCCCTCTGTTTCATTAATGGGTCTGTATCCAGTTATTTCATAAGATAATTCTGGATCAAAATAATGAATCTCATCTTCTAATATTACATCTCATAAACCTTCAGTCCTCTTTTTATGAATTTCTATTTTATCTTCATAATAATATGGGGACTCTTCTGTCTCTTCATCTATAGTTGAAGCTAGTAATTCCTTCTTCAATTCTTCCTCAGTTTTTTCTGTGAAGGTTGGAAGTCTATCTACTCGCTTATGTAATTCTTCTTTCTTTTTCTTTGATCTTAACTCAGCCATACTTTATTAATCATCAAGTCCGATCTCTACATCTCCTCTATATCGGGTATTAGTAGATTCTTGATCTTTCTTATAATCATCTTCTAACTCACGTAAATAGTCATTCATCTTTTTAATCTGTCCAATGCTTTCAAGAACCTTTTTAGGATCATTTAAGTATTTTCCATTCCCGTCCATGTCGGTAAATTCAATATTATCTAAAAAAACACGCATTTTTTCTAATGTTCTAAATGCAGTTTTAATCAGACTGAGAATTCTGGAGGAATCTTTAATTTCCATATATTTTCGACATGCCGCTCTAAAATCAGGATCCTCTCACTCTTCATTAGTTAATTCACTATCCTTCATTGCTTGCTCATGTCTTTCTTGTTCTATATATTCTAAATAAGGAGACTTAAAGTCTAACATTAAGAATATATATTTAAATTCTCTCCATGCCCTTAATCTATGAATACCAGTAGGATCTTTTTTACATTTATTCCTACTGGTATCATAGAGCGTTGCAAATTCCTTAACTAACAGTATTTCATACTCATTTAAAGTAATAGTTCCTGTAGAGTTATCATAAAGAAAAATATCAATCATTACTTAATATCATATAACTCAAAAATCTTCTTATCTTCTTCAGAATGTTGTTTAAACAACTTAGACAGCCACCCACTTGGCAATTTTGTTTCAAACCAATTACTAATTAAAGGATTTCCTTTAGCTAGTTCAGATTTAATATTTTCATAAGTACGAGTATTCGTTCTAGTTTGCGTATCTTTAGGATCTCCAACTGTTTGAACTTGTTCTGTTATTACCAATCCTGGTGTTTGTGAATTCGAAGACGTCTCTCTTGCAACTGCACGATGAACTATCGTTCCTACAGTATCTGCAGGCATAACATAGTAATTGACACCATTGCTATCAGTTTTTGTATCTCATGTATTAGGATGAGTAGTAACTCTAGACGTAATTTTGTTTCCTTTCTCAAATTTCTGAGTATTGAATTTCTCTTGTAAATATTTATAGCGTCCACTAACAGGACTAGACTTTTTCAGACCTAAAAATCCTAAAAACCCTGAATCATCAATATTACTATCAACTCTACCCCCTACTCCGTTATGAATATAAAGAGTGTCTTTTTTATCTGGGGAAACTAATTCAGAAGTTGTAATATTATTTCTGGTAATTTGTCTTAATCCTACTCCATTAGGTAAAGTTGTTTTATTAACCCCTGGAGCTAGCGGTCTATCAATATAACCTTTAGAAGTTTTACGACTATTTGGTCCATATGGAAACAAATCTACTCCGTGAAAATCCTTTCTCCCCAAGTCGGAGTGTCTTTGTTTAGTTTGACCGCCATTTTGAAACTTACTAATTAAATAATCAAGTTTCCCTCCCTTCTTGAACATTCCAGGCTCTTCAGGCTGAATTGCTGTATTTTCAGATTTAAACTCTTGAATAAGTATTTCTAATTGTTTTTGTCCCTCGGGAGTTTTAGAAAGTTTATTTAAAGTCATTGCGATCTCTTCTGGAGATTTATTTTGCAATGTTTTTATGCGCGTTGGAATTCACTTTATGAATTCCATTAATTGAGTTTCGTCCATGATGTCTTTTAGTATTTTCTATAATAATTCCCTTCTTTTTAAGTTCTAACCATAGTTCAACACGTTTTTCTATGGTTTCTCCCAAACACTTAGGGATATTAGCTAAATCAACCCATGTCAAAAGATTATTTCCATCTTGCAGTTCAATAAATTCAGCAGAAGTACAATCTACATGGTCTATATTTCCTAGTCTATTAAAATATACCTTCATTATTTTACTCTTTCAAGATCTTTAGAAGAGAAAATTTCTTCACAAAGATCACCATTTACATTAAACCATCTGCACTTAATTCCTTTAAAGGAATTCACTGTTTCATCATTGTGTTTATAGGATCTTGTTACCTTTTCCACAACATACATCACTGGAATATTACTTAGTTTATGATGTCTAACTCTAACTAAGTCTCCAGGATTATAAAATATTTTTTCAATTTCACTAATCATTGTCTACAATTCTACATATCACATTTTGTTCACTAATTGCCCAATAACCTCTATAGTCAAAGGGAACAGGAGCAGCTCCAACATTTCTTATATAAATGTCATCACCTTCCTTAACATATTTACATTCTGGTCCAACGGATACTACATGACAACAAATAACTCCCATTTCATCTTGTTCCATTTCTCCAGCTTCATTTACATGGAAGGAATCTACATCCATAATTAGTCCTGCCCCTGACTTATATTTTCGATAAGGATTACGTTTATATTTTGTAAATATAACTGTATATCCTGTTGCCTGAACTTTTTTATTCTCTGCAGATTTCCACCCTTTATTTGCTTCTAATTCTGCAGAGGCAGCAGCTAATCTTTCTATTTCTATTTGTTCTTTAACTTCAGTTGAACTAAGCCCAGTAAGATTTTTACTTAATTGTGCACCGTAACCACTTGCCCCAGTGGGATCATTTAAAATTAAATTGTTCATACTTTTTACCATTTTCCTATAATACATTTTCCATGATTTAACCTTGTCTTCGCCGATAAACGACAAGAACATCCACGGACATAACCATCTTTTTTATATGTTGCTATATCACCTTCTTTATTTATATAAAGCTTGGGATTACATATTGGGCCAACAGGAGTTTCTTTATATAATGGACATTCTTTACATATTTTCATTCTCTTTTCATATAACTCCTCATTAGCATTAAACATCTCATTTACATGTCCATCTATAATATCAAATATACTTCCCATATTTAAAATATAATAGGACGATCTCTATCAAGTATAGTCGTCTGTTTTAAAAGCTTTTTATAGTGTTTTAACATTCTTTCTACATCATTTTTAAGATAATCTACAGAATATTCTGTAATTTTATCATTATGATCTATATGTATTAATGTTAATTTCTTGATATTTAGCTCAGGTTTAATTTGTTGTAACAAATAAGCATATAAAGATAGTTGTAATGTGTAATGATAATAATTACAATCCATTATATTATTTAATGGGTATTTCATCATTACATTAGATCATTTAGTTTGATCGTAGTAAGAACGTTTCTTTATTTCCTTATTTGTTTTATAATCATAAATATAGATGTCATTTCCATCTTTAATTAATAAATCTATCTGTCCAGCAACTCGCAATATTCCATCGGAAGATTTTAAGCTAATCAAAAATTCTGGATATACTCCTTTTTCTAAGTCAAGTTCATAATATCCCTTTTTACAGGTAAATACTCCCCCTAAACCAAATTTTTTTAAATCTTGCTTTTCCGAAGTATAATATATTTCTTCAAAGTTGGAATGTATTTTTGTGCCTCGTTCACAAGATTTATTCCTCTCATCATCATATCCTTTTTGTATTTCTTTTCTTGTTTTATCAAAGATAATAGGGTCAAGATGAAGTTTTTCAATCATATCATCTGTCCATTTCTTTGTAGCTAATAAAGTCTCTTTAAGTACATGAAAAGTTTCTTCTGGCATTAACTTCTCACAAGTTTTATAGGAAGATCAAAAAAACACATCAAATGGATTCTCATATTTGCCAATTAAAGTAGTGACAGAAATATATTTTTGAGCATCTGTCTTATCTAAATATACATGAGTCTCATCAGAGTATATTACATCCTTGGTTTCCTTATCTACTTTAAGGCCATTTACATATTTTTCCTTAACATTTTTTAATTTAGGCATATTGTTTCTCGAAATTGATTTAGATTAACTTCTTTTAATGAAGATAACGATAATAATATTTGAACCCTCCTTCTTACCTCGAGTATATAATCTCTTATTTGTTCTTGTGTAAGATTAGGGGAAACTTCAAAAGAATATCCAAGTATTCCCATAAATTGATTAACAGAATTTTTTCCTGGTATTTCAACAGTTACTAAGAAGTTTGTGCCGTTGACATTGATCATTTGAGCTAGCTTAGAATCTATTTGAGACAGAGAATTCAAATCTCCATAAAAATATCTACGCTTGTCCAAATAATTAAAGAAAGGGAAAATACTGGTTGGCATATCTTTATACTGCCAATAAATTGATTGATCTAATGAGGTTTTTCTACATCTTTCATAAGTCATATCTACATAATAAAATCCAAGACCTCCACCATTTGCTTTTCCATTATGACCTTCCATGATAAAAGCTCTATCACATCCTATATCTCGTATAGAATTATCTAATAATTCATTAATAATAGGATTAATATGCTTACGAATTTCTGCACTATTTGCATGATTTTCATCCTCTATTACATGAACTAATTCAATAATATTTGAGACTGTTTCTTTTGGATTAAATGCAATAGCCATGGTAAAAGCAAATAAAATTATTACTATACATGACTTAATAATGTTTACAAACCCATAGTCCTTCAAAAATATCAGAATTTTCTCAATTCATTGAAGAAAATTTTCCATAATTTGTTGAATTATATGTTTTATGCGAAACTATTTGTTCGTTGCAAATATAATTATTATTTTTGTAAAAGCAAAATAAAGATATATATTTAACTATAATACATTTAAAATAAAATGAGCAAGTATAACAATGAGATTTTAGATAGTATCTACGAAAGATATACTAAATTCAATAGTGAAAATACTCTAAGTCTTGGAGAAAGTAAGGATGAGTATGTATTAATGATGAAGAAAGGGGCTAAGATTCATATCAAAAAAGAGAATAGAGGCAAATTTACAAAATCTGCCAAAGCTGCGGGACAGAGCGTTCAAGAACATGCTAAATCAGTCTTAAATGACCCTAATGCAACCCCTCTACAAAAGAAAAGGGCAAACTTTGCAAGAAATGCTGCTAAATGGCATCATAAGTAAAATGAAAGAATTTTTCCTAAAGATGTTTACTGCACACTCAGGACTAAGTAGTAAAAGAGTATGTGGATTTTTTGGATGACTAGTTTGTCTATTTATTTGTATTTATTGCACTATTATGGTAATTCCAGCTCCAGAAGTTGTAGAATTATTGTTTATTTGCAGTACATCTTTATTAGGAATAGATAGCATTACAAGAATCTGGCATAAAAATAAATAAAATGAAAACATGATATAGAAAAATTTCAAGAGATTTAGATAGGCCCCAAGGTTATTTGCCAAGATTCAATACCGATGAAAGGGAGGAACCGAAACCACAAACTGTAACTTCTCCTATAATTGATACTGTTGAAACAGAAGAAGAGAACTCTAGAACAGAGGAAGATTCTCAGTCTGCACATACAACTAGTCCTCAAACTACTTCATTTAAAAATAAGGATGAATTCAAGGCTACTATGTTACCTATTTATGCGAAAATTCTTTCTCAAATGGGTTTGAATACAGCCTATGCTAAAATGCTAGTTGCACAAGATGGACTAGAATCGGCCTGGGGAACTAAACCTTCTGGTAAGTTCAATTTCGGAGGCATAAAAGGAACAGGCTCAATAAAACGAACAAGAGAGGTTATTGATGGAAAAGATGTTTATATAAATGATAGCTTTAGAGATTTTGCATCTTTAGAAGACTATGCAAAATATAAAATATCTTTACTTAATAATAATAGATATAAAGCTTTTACTGGAGATTTATCTGGATTTGCTGATAGAGTATCCAGAGGTGGATATGCAACTGATCCAAATTATGCAGAAACATTAAAAAGAGTAATAGCTTCTGCAAAACACGGAGGTATACTCAAATTTCAAGCAGGAGGAACTGGAGAAATTAGACCAGATAATCGATCTTGATTTAAAAGAAAATGGGATGATATTGCTACTGCATATAATTCAAGTAGTTGGGCAAATTCTGCTCCCGCTAGTATTATAGCAGGATTTACTCCTTATGGTTTATTTCATTATTCTGCATCAGGAGATGAAGATTCAGCTAGATTAGCTGTATTACCTGGTGCTGTGGGAACAAAAGAAGTTGCTAAAAATGCGGTAAAAGCTGCAGAAGAAGGTGTAAACTTAGTTTATAGGCATTATGGGAATGATATTTCTAAATATTTTCAAGGTGCTTTAAAATGGTTACGGAATGCTCGTAAAGGTAGTATTCCAGCTGCCGAAAGATTAGAAGTACCTAAACAAATTTCTAAAATTAGATTAGGAAATCCAAAACATGATTATGCATTTTTTAAAGATGCAAAAACTGGAGAGACAATATTGGAAATAAGTCCGACAGCACAAAATCCATTACGTTCAGGAGAAAAAGCAGCATCAAAGCAATTTCTGCAAGAGTTAGTTGGAACAAAAGACGATTTTGGATTACGAGGATTATCATATGCAGAAAAAGAATTATTTCCCAAGAAGTTCTTATCTGCAATGACTCAAGAAAATAGTGCTAAAGATATTTATTCAAAAATTATGAGCTATAAAGCCGAAGCTGGAATTAAATCTTCCTTTACCGAACTAACAGAGGCAGAAGCTAGAAAAATTTTTGATATAGGTTGGGATGCTAATTTGTTCTATCCAACTACAAGTTCTAATGCTTTACAAACTAAAGAAACTTTCTGAAAAGAAAATAAAGACGTTATCCTGAAACTATTCAGAAGAGTCCCTGTAATACTTGGTGCAGGAGTTCTTGGAAATGAAGTAGTGTCAGAACGTAGAGGTGGAATTATTAAAGCTCAGCAAGGTGCTGATACACGTCAATGAGTTGATAACTGGCTATCACAAAGAAAGGATAAACTTAAAAATAATGCTATTTATTCTGGATTATTTGCTTTACCTGGCTTAATAAAGAATCCTTACTTTAGACAAGTTAAGTCTATGAGTAAGTATTCTTTTAAGAAAGGAGATCTTCCAGGAAGAACTACAGGTACAACTAATCATAGAGAAAAGATTATAACAACTTCTGATGATAGTAAAAGTACTGAAGTCCATGAATGGACCCATGCAGCTAGACCCTATGAACAAATAGCTAAGGTTAAAGAAATTATTGATAGGTGAGGACTTAGACCTGGGATAATGCGGGATGATTATTTAGATAAGCCTTCAGAAATTTATTCTAGATTAATGGAATTAAGATATAACAATAATTTAGATCCAAATCATGAATATACTTTAGAAGAGGTTCGGGAGCTTAGAAATAAGAATCATACTGGAGATTATTTAATTAGAACTAAAAATCAATATTATAAGAGTAATATAAATAATCCGAGTATTCCTGAAAAAGTAGAGCCTATAGAAAAAGCAATAGACTTAAATCTTTATAAAGGTGCAGAAGAGCTTTTTGAAAGATATAATGATTCTACTATTCAAAGTTTATTGAATGATGTAGCACAGGTTCCAAATAAGAGATCTGCAATTAACTATGCTAAAGCAGGATTAAAGATTCCAAAGTATCAAAATCCTGCTAGTACGATTGAGAGAACTTCAGAACCATGAAGAGTTTGAAATGATTATTCAAATCAGGGATCTATGGATCCAAATTGGAGAGTTCCTCTTAAAAAAGATCCTCTACCACAAAAGAAATATAATGTAAAGAGAAATTACGATAAAAAGGCAATAAATGACTATGGAGAATCTTATTATGATATTGTAAAAACTCGGGTTAGAGATGCACATGATGCCTTGATTAGAAACGGTTTTTCTGAAGATGTTAAAAGACTACAAGAGCCATTAAGTGCTGTTTCTATTAAAGAGACTGGATGAAGATTAACAGATCCCAAGAATAATTACTTTGGGCTTTTGATTAATGGAGGCAAAAAAGCTTCTTATAAGACCAAAGAGGAATCCTGAGATGCGACTATTGCATACCTTAATAAACGATATGGTATAGGGAATTTGAATGGGCCTTGGTGAGAGTCTGATTCTATTGAGGATTTTGTAAATAGGATTAATAACCCTGAATTAGATACCACCCTACATTCTCAAGAAGACTATGATAGATACAATCGAGATAGAGTCACTTCAGGAGAAACTCCACAGTATATGCATGCCCCATATTGAAATAATAGAAATAAAAGATATAATGATGAGGTCAAAGATATAATAGATAGATATTATGGATACTATTATATGGAATAGTATTCAAATTTACATTATAAATAAATACATATATGTTTACATTAAGAAAAATTACAAAAACTGGTGTAGAAATGAATTTCGATTTAGGAAATCACTACACATTAATTACAAAAGAACGTTCTCCAGAAGAATTTGAAGAAGGAGTAAAAAATTATCCTTTCTATGATGATACATACGCCTTTATAAGTGGAAAAGATGGAGAAATATTATATTTATATAAAGATCATAAAAATTATATAGTTTCTGAAAATGGAACAACTTATAGTAATTTAACATATAAATAAAGTATGAAAACAATGACTTGGAAAACAAAATTAATTATTGCTGCAATTGTTATTGCTTTAGTGTTAGCAGGTTGTGGCATTGTATCAGCAATGAGCTTCGGAAGTTTACTATTGGCTTTAGTTAGTTTAATAGTAGGAGGAGCTTGCGGATGGTATCTTAAACATATTTATGATAAATATTTTAAAGATAAGAACTAATGAATAGTATATTTTTTGCACAGAATGTACCTTCCAATTCTAAGGAAATTCGTCTTCAATATAACAACAGAACTTTATATCCTTTACAAGTTACCTGTGCAGTGATTAATTCAATGAGTGGAGGAACAGTAAATAATATAAGTTATACAATTCCTAGTATGACTTTAGTTACTAAAACTATACCTATTTTATCTAGTGGAATTTCTATAAATGCGTTAACGCGATTAAGTATAAGTAATGCTCCATCTCAGTTTTTTGTATCTGCAGATGTACGTAACGTTACGGATAATAATTCACTTGGGACTTATAATAGAGGAGGCAGTGTAAGGGCTTTAGTTACTTCAGTATCAAAGATTATCACTACAACGTTCGATTATAATTCTGGTATGTATTCTTCTGCTTCGGCTTCTCAATCTATTCCAGAGGACGATACTGGTAATTACAAACTAAATATATTTAATGACGTAGATGAAACTGGAATTACGGGTACTATGAATTATGGTTTATATGAACAAGCTATTACATATGGGCCTATACTTGGTAATGCTTATACTCATTATCTGGAGATTTACGGTGGTGACGGTAAAGTTAGAGCCTTTGTTAATGGTGAAAATAGAGGAATATATTCGTTATCTGAGGGTGCACGGCCTACAAGTATAGGAATGATTGCACTGGGATATGCGACCTTCCTACATTTAACTCAGTACACGGCCTCAGGTTCAACACCTACTCCTCCAGAGTACATAACATGTAATATTACAGTATGTAGTACTAGAGATTTAAATGATACTGAGTGTACAGTAGACGTATATGAAAGTGATGAATTCGGTAGTACAGGTACTAGACTTATTACTAACAGTTATGCTCCTGGAGAAGATAATTGACAGACGTATTTAGGAGGATATAAGTTAGTTGATTCTTCAATAAAAGTAACTAATACAACTACGAGAGATTATTTAATTATAAGATTAAATGGAGTTTCTAAACATGTAAATGTTCAGAAAAATTTAGAGGTTTGATTCTAAACAAAAGGAAAAAGGGAGCTTATTTAGCTCCCTTTTCTTTTTCATAATATTTACCACTAATTATAAAACAAACCAAACTTAATAATATATACATTGGGCATATAGTTGAAATGCTTTTAAGAAAAAATAGTGCTATAAATATTAGACCTATAACATACCAAAATTTATACATTACCAAATTTCTTTAAGAAATCTCACAAAGTGAGTTTCGAGTTTTTTATAGCATTTTGTTTTAAAGTATCCATGTTATCTTTCAGGTATTCCTCCAAGTTTATCTGCTCATCTTTCTGTAAAGAAAGAATAATAGGATCTTTTAGACTTTGGAGTGTGAATAGCAGCCCAAACAATACTTGGAAGGCCAATTACTAATAGATAGAGAGGACCTAAGTATAAAGACTGCCTAGTATGTCCTCATTCATGATCTTTAATGTAATTCCTATTATATTTCCAGCTAGACTCCCCCATTAGAATATATAATCCTAAAGAAATACCTCCTGGAAAATTTCCAGCATAAATAGGAATTCCTTTGAATTCTTCTTTATGCTCTACATTGTAGCATTCAGTCAAGATGAGACCTAGAAGACACTGAGGAAACTCCCAGATCCATCTCAACAATTTAATATATCATTTCATTTTTAATTGTTAATTTTTGTTATTATGCTCTGAAAAAATATAATTTTTGTCCGTGTGTATTACTCGAAATATCGATATGTAACCAAGTGATCTCTTTGTTACCTTCTCATTTTTCAACACGAATTGGATAGATAAGTTTATCTTGATTCTGTTCTAACTTATCTCTCATCTCCTTAGCTGTCATTTTACTTGATATTAAATCAAATGCCTGACCTTTGTAATGAAAGCCAGTAGGAGTTCCAACTCCACATCCTGACTCTCTATAACCACAATAATTTCTAGATCCACCTGCTGCTCAATTATTACATATTAGAGGGACTCCTAAAATCTCTCTAACATTTTCTAAAGCTTTAAGTGCTTTTGGATCTAAAAATTTTATAGCATTATCCCCATATTCTTTGTAGATATTTGATGATACTAATTCTTTAATATCAAAATATTTATTTGCTTGCATTACTGTACTATTGTAATATCTATTCCCAAAATATACTCACGATTTTCTTCGATTTCTGGATATTCTTGATTCAAAGGATCTGGCAGACCTATGCTATAACTATCTGTTTGTAAACCATTTTCTGTAGCTATATCTGACATGAGATCCCCGTTTCAATCTTTAAAATAAACATCAATATTATATCTTCCTGCATATTCTTCTTCAGTATCTGGGTTATAAATCGATAAATATGGATTGCCAGAGTCTTTTGTTAATATTTCCATTTCTACTCCATCCATTTCTCTCATATCGAATTCAAATCTTTGTGTCAATAACTTTTTAGTAGCAAGTCCTAATTCAGAAGAACTAATATGACCAGTTATTGGCATAAGAAACTGTCCACTATTATCCATATCTTGCATTATTGGTGTACAAGAAAATACACAGGATGGATATTTTGTCGGAATAGAAATCAAAGAAGTAATTGTAACTTCTATATCTATGAGTATTTTAGATCCCCCCCCCTAATATGATGTGAGGAACATTTTGAGCAATAAATAAATTATTCATTTTTATAATATAGTTTTTTAAATTCTTTTCACAGTTCAAACTGTGCAGACCTGGCTTCTTTTTCCCAAGGTCTAGAATAATAATCTGTTGAGGACTTATATTCCTTACCTTTATATATAAATGCTAAACCAGAATCATCTTTTCTAATTTCTAAATCACCTTTCTCATATTGATCAAAGTGTTTCATTTCATGACAAATAATTGTTTCTAAACTTTCTTGAAATCTTGTTCGAATCATTAGGTTATAAGTGTGAGGTACAATACTTTTATCTAATAAAGCTTGCAGTTCACAATCATCTGTTGAAAATCGATTTAAAATCTTATCATTATATTGAACTATAATGTTAGCCTCATTATAGCCAAGAATTTTATTTCCTATGACTTTAATTAATTCTTCAACATCATATTGTTTTGGAGACTTAATTAAACATGAAACTTTGAAAGTTTCTGGGAATTCGAATATATTTCTTTCTTTTGCCATAGTTTATTGTTTTTGCAAATTTAGAAAAACTTTCGAGAAAAAACAAGAAATTGTGTAGGTATTGTGAGGGAGAGGACAGTTAGCTTTTTTCGCCCCCTCCCGTTTCGTTTGGAAAATCGTTTAATTTTTTGGTTCAATTTTTTAACAAATGGAAATAATCAGCGGGGTGGGGTGTTCAATTATTAAACATTTATGCGAAATGTGCAATTTTTTGGGTGTTTCTTTGGTGTTTCATCTTTTTTCACTATCTTTGTAATGCGGTTAGGGAACAACGATAGCCGCGCACGGTCTTTGAAATGTTTGAGCTTTAATAAAATTTTTTACAAACCTTTTAATCACTTTACAATCATGGTAACTATTATTGCAACCGACGTTAGAGTAAAGATTGTCGAAAATTGGATTATTGATTTGCAGAACTGGCAGGAAATGGAGGTTAACAGTTTCAATTATGACAACGAACCACTGCCAACCTACAAATTTACAAAGGAGCAAAAGCCTTAAATCTTATTAAATAACCCTAAATTTTACGACAATGATACATTTAATGATAGATCCCCGAACGGGGGAAACGGTTAGATTTATGCAAAACGATATAGTTTCGGTTCCCACATTAGAAAAGGGTGCACGGCTTTATATCACCAAAAAACCGATTTGGATCGCGACCGTTAGCCAATATGGGGCGGAAATAAAACAACGGTTGTTTATGGTGGATTTTACCGATCCCGCCGCACCTTTTGCGCGTTCTATGTACTTAACACAAATTGCGCGAATTGACGAGGAGGGAACGACGGTAGAAAAGCGCAAACAGGGAAAATTAGCGTTTACCGATATGGTAAATACCAAAATTCACCGTGCAGGAGTCAAAAATACAATTATTGACCAACTCTGTGCGGGAAAATTCCTAACGGTTGCGGACACTAAGACGGTCAAAGTGCATAAATACGACCAAACGGCGAAAGCCTATACAAACGACTACGACGAACGTTTTGCCTACTCGTGGAAAATCGAAAAGGCGGACAATATCGACGACGAACAAGCCACAAAAATAATAATGGAGGCAATCGAGCGACAATTCACCAAAGTTCCACCAGAGGAACAAGAATAAACCGAATAAATAAGGCGGGGAGCAATCCCCGCTTTTTTTTGTGGCTATGGGGCCCCCGAGATATGTAGTTGTATTACAACGATTCTTTGACGATAGAACGTATTTATCGTCGAAAAATGAAATTTTTAATATAATAAAAATATGGTAGTAAATCTCAAACAGATCGGCGGTGATGCTATTCTGCACATCGTCGAAAACAACATCATTCCGATGTCCGCTCTGGAGAAGGGTGATCGTTTCTACATCCCGAAGAATCCTATCTGGCTGGCTGAACAGCGTGGCACGAATGCCAATTCACGTGCTCACGTTCTCGCAGTCTTCCTCGTAGACGATACGATGATCGTAAAGCCCGTCTACTTCAATCAGCTGGCTCGTGTCGATCGTGAAACCAAGAAGCTCGTTATGAGCGACAAGGTGAACGCAACGACCTATCGTGGTGGTTCGAAGGCTTTCAACAAGCTCGCAGCAGGTAAGATCCTGACGGTCAACGAAGTGAACGAAGATGTGAACGACTTCTCCTACGATGCAAACGGCCAGCGGAATCTGACCGAGGACGGCAAGCCGATGTACACCAAGACCAAGGCATTTGGTTACAAGGTGGAAGATGGCAAGGGCATCAACGATGCCGAGGCCGCAAAGGCAGTCGAGGAGTACCTCAAAGACACCTATGTCCAGATCGACCCGACCGACGAGCCGCAGGAGTAATCCGTGCTTCACCGTTCGAGCTTGACTCGACGAACAAAACTATTTGAGAGTTGGGGATACTAAATTCCCTCTCTCAAATAGTATTTGTAAACCTTTCAAAGAACCACGATTTTGTATTGTTATGCGTATGAATTTGTGGAATACTAAAGGAGAACGTAAATACCGATTAATTGATACGATATGTATTTCTTAAATTTTAATCCTCTTGGAAACGAGGGAAATGGAGGATATGTAGGAGTACTTATTCTCATAGTAGTATTCTGCATCATATGTGAAAAACTCTTTGGAAAGGATGATCATTAGACTTTGATCGGTCTCTTGGTCTCTAAGAACTTTTGATAGTCAATGTTTTAATTTATGTAAAGTGATTGTTTCACTCTTTATCTGTGACAGAAATGAGTGAATTTTTTCTTTTTAAGATTATGAAAGATATGGCGAAAGCAGCTATGAAAGCTGCGTTTGAGGATATGGGCATTACTTTAGAGAGGTATGCTAAATTAGAGCTCTTTGTAAAGCAAACCTCTGAAATCAAAGCAGATGATGTAGTTATCCGAAAAGAATCTGTTACGGAAATAAAAATTGAAGAATAGGAGAATAAATCTTCTATTCTTCAATTTTAAATTCATCATTTGGTTCGATTGTAATTTTACACCCAGAATTAAGTAATGCTTCTCTAGTTTTGTAATCTCCTTTTCAAAATATCTCTGCATTAATAGCATATGTTCCTTTTTCTCCACTAAAGATATTTAGTTCTATAAGAGAACGTAATGCCTTAGAAAAAGAGGTATCTGAAATACCCAATTCTTTACAAATAGTTTGTCTTCTAGTTGTTGAAATATCAACAGTTCCTTTATTAAAGTTTGAGGCTTCTAATAGTTTATAAAGAACTTTAATAGTTGTTATACTTTTTAAATTGTACATTCAAGAGATACAATTTAAATAAGTCAAAAAGAAGGGCTCAGAGCCTCTGGAGAAGGTTCAGGTTTTACTTCTAACCTCTTCTATAATCTCTCCAGCTTCATTTTTTCTCTTGATGATTTGTTCATTGGTAATTGCCTTTCCCATAAAAATTCTTGCATTAGAGTTAATAAATCTTTCCACAAATGTAAAGATTTTTTCCGAGACTTGGAAACTTTTTTTCCTTTTTTGGAAACTTTCCTTAACTGTGAGGAAACTTTCCTTAACTGTGGTATAAGTTTTCTTAACTGTGAGACAAGTCCAATCCCTATAAGAGGCTGATTATCAATGAGTTAGATGTTTGACTCTATATTATATTATAGAATCAAATTTTTCCTTCCAAATTCGAAATTATGCCAGAGTATTCTGCACTAAATATATCACAGTCAATACTTCCTAGTGACGATAAAAAGTATCCACTTAAAGAAAATTCGACTATAAACTGGAATAGGAAGATGTTAATGGAATATTTTGAGAGTGTAAGAAAGATGAAGGGTAGTGGGGACAGTCAAATTCTCCCTTCCTCTCCAGAAACTTTTTCCCTTCCTTAAATTCCAAATTCCTCATTAATACTCTTCCACATGACACTTATTCTCAACCCTAATACTAAAGACGCTACAACTATTAATCTTTCTAAATTCCATCTTCTTATTGGAAATCGACATTTTTCTATAGAAGACCTCTCGGGAGATCTTGTTATAGAAAACCTTCCAATTAATGAAAATATAAAATCTAGAAAGCCTCTTCACGTTTCTACTCAAAGATACAAATTACAAATATTTAAATAATATGCCGATAGAAGTAATTATCATGATGATTGGAATGGGTCTGGGGGGCCATTTCAATAAGGCTTTGGAAGAGTCTGGCAAAGAGACTTTTACCAAGGAAGATCTCATTCCTATTCATGCAAAAGCAGTTATGGAGTTCTGTGAGAGTTTCGCAGCAAAGAAAAAGGAAGGGGAACAGAAAGCTAAGGAAGATGAGCTCAAAGATGCTGGGCTTTTCATTAAACCTCAGATTTCCTAAATAAAATAAACAGTTTAACAATATCTAAAATTGTACATTATGGAGTATACTGCAATTTCCAAGAAAACGATGCGATCGAAGGACTTTAAGTCTCTTAAAGCCAGAAAGTCTGGCTATCGTATGCACATCGCAACCACTGAAGACAACACGAAAGAAACACTCTTTCGAACTACGCGTGGATTCTTTCTTCAGAAAGGGTCTTCGCCCGCAATCGAAATCTCTGTAACTCAAGCTCAAGCCTTCTACGATGCCTATGGAATCAACATTAACACTGGTTGGTAGGGAAGAACTCAAAGAACGTATAGCTAAGGTTAAGCAAGTATTAGAGAATGTAGAAAACTCTCTTCAGTTTACAAATATTCCTGTTTACGTTCTTACCAACTATATCAAAGAAGAAACAAATATTGACATAACTAAAAGCTAAAAAGATCATGGCAAAGAAAGAAATCAAGACGCAGACCATCGAAGAAATCCTCGCAGATCACACCCCGACCTCTGAAGCTGTCAAGAGTGCCGTTCAGCGCTACAACGAAGAGCGGAAGAAAAAACAGGAACAGATCATCATCGATACCCTCGGAGCCGTCGACAGCATCGTAGCAGATCACGTGGAGCATCTGCGTTCGATCCGTGCCGAAGAGAAACGAGCTCAGCAGCGTATCCTCAACATCACAGCGGCCAAGGAGGCATATCTGGCCGACCCGAACCAGGAGACTCTGGCGGATAACCTCCGTAAGGCAGGAGTCATCCTGTCCCGTTATGTCGTTGTTGAGTAATGGGAACTCGTCTAAGCGAGTATAAACAGAATTTTAAGCTTAGAGCGTCTCTGGTCATAAAGACCAGAGGGTAATTTTAAGGGGAATTTAGAATCCTATCCTTAAATTCCTATCATATTGTATTAATTAGCCCGTTTTATATTAAACTTATATATAAATTAACGGGCACGGAGAATGTATTCAGTTCCTTCGAGACAGTAATACATTCAAATACGTTAATTGGTCAATGACGTATTTCAGAGAATAGTTTTATACGCTCTGTTCCATTTGTGCTATCAAGCCTTAACCCGACCTACAAAACTAGTCTATGAAACTTTGATCGGTTTCATAGGCTCTCAATGAAATTCGTTCCCTTTTTGTAAGATTGTTTCCGAATTTAATGTGTAAGTTTAAATTCTAAGGATTTGCTGTAATCCAAGAGTAAGAAGAAAGAAAACAGTTTGAGTAAACTAAGTATTTCAAACAGCAATTTTGCTCGGTTCGTCTAGTGATCTAGGACACCTCACTTTCTATGAGGAGATCATGGGTTTGAATCCCATACCGAGTACAATTTAAAACTAAGAGTATGCTAATTCCTATTTGTATTGCCTGCGGGTTTTTAATAATGATTTGTTCTTATGCTCTCGTAAGAGCTTGGGATGAAGTAACTGGAGATTTTCCTATTGTTGGAACCATTTTAGTTGTAATTGCAATGTCAATTTGGAGTTGTTTTCTCGGACTTGGCATTAAAGCAATTACCGAAGATTCAGCTCAACATGTTTTGGAAGATTATCACAGAGGTAAGATAAAAACTGTAATTACTACTATCCAATCTGATGGTAATCTCATTAAGCAAGATACTACTTACCATTACAAATGACACCCTTTCTCGTAACATATCACTTCTACAATGAAGAAGGGATTTCGATTCAAACCTCTCTCTGTTCTTGCCAAAGATGAAACTGAAGCAAGAAATACTATGAAGTTACTTGCTTCATCAAATTTCATTAATTCGAAGAAATGGATAACGAAACATTAGGAGGCTGTTTAGCTGCAATTATAGCAATTATTGTAAGTATTGCTGTTACGGCTTTCTTTATGAGTATTTTCATTTATTTGCTCTGGCCTGTAGTGATTCCTGCAGTATTTCCTAAACTTGTAGCAGAAGGGTATATTGTAGGTAAACTTTCTCTTGCCCTCTCTTTGGGAGTAGCTATACTCTTTACATGTCTTTTTAAGAGTGAATCTAAGAAGTAAATAATTTACTGGTGGTTTCATCTAGTTGCGTTAGGATACCAGAGTCTCATTCTGGAAACAGAGGTTGGAGTCCTCTAACCACTACAAATGTTTAACAATAACACAAATTGTATTATGATAAAAGAATTGTTTTCGAACCGCACTCCTTTTGAGAAGTGCTATCTCGTAGAAAACGTCAAACAGCTCTCGTTCATTCCTGGTAATCGAAACCTGAGAATGGCACATGTGAAGCGCATTTTCAAAGCTTTCCTTGATGGGGAATGGCTTCCTCCTATCTATGTTCTTCCTAACGGACAGGTGCTGGATGGTCAAAATCGTCTGGCGGCATTCCGTATGCTTAAGGAGAAATATCCAGAAAATAAAACAGCGATCCGTGTAATGGTCGTTGATTCTGATAAGAGTCCTCTGCAGCTGGCCATCATGTTCAATGCCAAACACTTGAACTGGTCGACCAACGACTACATGGAAGCTTATCTGGAGGGAGGAGTTCATGGTTACGAACAGCTTCGTGATTTCATGAAGGCTTACCCTGAGTTCGAACTTAAAGCTGCAATTCAGCTCATTAAGGGTAAGCATTCCACAAAGGATTTCAAAGAAGGAACTCTGGAAATCTCGGATAAAGAGTACATGGCTGCAGTTGAAAAAGCTGGTGCTTTGTACCTCATTTCAGAGAAGCTTAACACTAAAGTTGTATTTCGTCGGGATATTGTAGTCGCATTCTACCGTGTGTGGAACAAGATTCCGAATATTCAGACATATATTAAGCGACTGAGTTTATTCAAGATGCCGCTCACTGAATCCCGCAAAGAGTGGGAGAGAGCGTATGAAGATTTGCTTCGGTAAGTCTTCATAAGTTAATAAAGTTTTTTAACTTTATGCCTGCTACGATTTTCGCACGTGTGATTAAGTAGAACTCTGAAAAGAGTCTACTATGAACGCAGGTCGGTGATGGTCACTATCTCAGCCTCGCCATAACGAAATACGCGCTGTCTGCTGTTGTTTTCTTTTTACATAACTTAAATCAATTGGATTAAACCTCGAAGACGGTTTATCCAGAGAGGGGATTAAAGGCATTCCAAGATTAAAAGCCTGTATTCTACTTCTATTGGTGGTGCAATAGATGAATAAGTGTTTGGTTGATTTAAGGTGAATCGTTTTCTTTGATTGTAGGTTCTTGTTCGTAAGAAGTAACCTACGGGTTGTAAAGTTTGGACTAACCAGTCCTTAAACCCATTTAAATAACTTTACAAGTTTATAAGATTTAGTCAGTCTTATAGATGTAGCTTGACTTACTAAGCGAGTTCCCTTATGGAGATCGGGAAAGAAGTAAGAGACTTGAGCCAAGGTCCAAAGAATGTCTACTTTGTCGACACAGCAAGAAAATCTTTACTTGAATGCTCCTACTTTCTTTGTTTGTCCAAAGAGTGTAAAGATTATAATTATTTAATAGCCATTAATTATGTGTTCGTATCTGTAGCCTGGCAAGCGTTGACAATGCAGATACTTTTTAAGTTGAATTTTATGATTGCAATATATATATTTTGGGCAATGCTGACAATACTCAGTTTTTCAATGTGGTTTATTGTAAGGTTAGCATGGATTCAAAATACTTCTGATAAAAATGAATGCTTCTGGGCTTGTTTGATAGGAACCTTTATTATTCAAGCCTTATTAGTAGTTACGGTAGGGGGTCTTGAAAAGCCTAAAACTACAGTTCCAACAGAAAAAGTAAAAATTACTATTTCTAGTAATATTCCAAAAGACTCTATAGAGTTAGTAATTCGTTCTATTAATGAGACACATAGTACTGATCTTCCATAACGGAGAAAAATCTTGGGAGGAATTCCCGAGCAAAAAAGAAGCTATAGAGTATATGAATTATCTCAAAGAACAGTTTGACGATATCTCTGTAAGTTACAGTTATACATCTTTTTTATATTAAAAACATGGCAATTATCGGACAGGTAAGACGAATGATTCGTCTTGAAGCACTCAAAAAAGCACAGCGAAAAGCATTTCTGGAACGTACTCGTGTCCAGAAAATTCCTGTAAAATGGGATGCAAAGGGAAGACCTATTGAATTCAAGGAAATCACACATTTCAAGCCCGAAGTGGCTTAAACCTGCAGGAGCTTATGATAATTAGAGGGTTCGAATCCCTCAGCTCCCCAAAATTTACTTTTAAAATTTATATAATGGAAGAAGTTAATGTACCTGATACAGGATGTACAGATCCTGATGAATTCGTGGATGATTCATGTATTGAAGCTCGAGAATCTGAATCAAATTTTCCAACACCATGTCAACAATATTAGTCATTCTCATAGGGTTAGGTATTATAGTGCTCTGTGGTATGGCTATAAAGTATTCTGAGAGCGCTGTTTCCCTATTAATACTATTACCTGGAGTACTTCTAGGGATAGTAATGCTATTACTGACTGTAGAACATAGTAATGATCGTAAGGAAAATGTTCGTGACATAATTTCTAATTTCACTAAAACTTATTGTACTCCAGTAAAGATCACAAGTATTTCTTTAATTCAATACTTGCCTGACGGATGTTCTGAATATATGGTAATAGCAGTTACTCGGGATTCTACTTATACATATTCCGCAGTTTTGGATCCTGAAAAAACTGAAGTTATCAATTTCATTCTTGAGGAATCTATTCCTAGACTTGAAAACTATCAAAATAAATAAAACAATGGCAAAAAATCGTCTTTTTGGTTGGATGTTCGTAGAAGACTCCAATAAAGAGCCTAAGCCGACTGTTGAACCTGTCAAACAGGAGATTTCAGTAGTAGTTCCCACTCCTACGCCTCCGATTGTGGCAGCAGGAGATGTGGATACTAAACTGGTTGAGCTTCTGGAACGTAAAATCAATGAAGCAAATCTTCCTGGTCCTGATTATCTGGAGCTTCTTCAGTCAGCAGAGCAGATGCGGCAATACATTCCCGACGAGACTACTCGTCTTAAGGCAGCCTTTGGCTCTATTCAAGGTATGGATCCTCGAATGACAAAGGAGGTTGTCTTGGCATCAATTGACACCTATTTAGGTGTAATTGAAGCTGAACGAGGGAAAGCAAAGCTTCGCATGGAGAAACTTCGTAAAGAAACTGTCGAAGATAAGGTTGAGGAACTGAAAGCTACGAACCTTCGTATTGAACAACTTCGTGAAGAGTTGAAAACTCTCACGGACAAGTCAATCGATCTCAATTCTGAGATTCAGAAGAACACAGCCGAAACAACAGCTTTCGAAGCTCGAACGAACGCAACTATCGACAAAGTTACGAATCGCCTGAATGAGGATAAAACTCGACTGGCACAAATTCTGTAAACATGATGCTACCTGAAGGTTCTAGTCTTTCTAACTGGGAAAAACCAGGAGGTAAAACTGGTATGGTAGTTTTGGGTTTGTTAGGTGCAGGAGGGTTAATGCTTTTTTATAAAGCATTGCCTTTCCTGATTACCTTAGCATCCAATACACTGTATCTTGGTTTGCTTTTGGGATTAATTGCAGGAATTATTTATCTTCTGTGTGATCCCAAATTCCGAAAAATTTGTTCTGCCACTTACTTCATGTTAATGAGAAAGCTAACAGGATTAGTTATTGAAATTGATCCTATTGCTATCGTGGAACAGCGTATCCGTGATATGCAAAAAAAGTCTGCTGACATTAAGAAAGTAATGGGGGATCTCAGAGGATGCATTATTCGTTCTAAAAATGATATTCAGAACGATACTAAAGAAATGCGAAACTGTATGGATGAAGCACAAGTGTCTGAACGTAATGGAAATGTTGCAATGGCAACTATTCAGAAACGACAGGCACTTCGTCTTAAAGAATCGTTAGATGATCAGCTGCTTGCTCTTAAAAACTCAGAAATGTGGTTTGAAAAGTTAAAGAAGCTTGAAGAGTATGCTAATCTTACGATTCAGGATGTAACTAACGAAGTAAATATTCGTAAGAAAACATTTGAACGTATCCGTGCACAGCATAAAGCTTTCAAATCCGTAATGTCTATTGTCAAGGGGGATCCTGACGAATTGGCAATGTTTACTGATGCTATGGATTTCATGGCAAAAGATATCTCTGATAAAATTGGAGAAATGGAACATGTCATTGATTCTACTACGGGTATGTTGGCTGATCTGGATGCAAAGAATGGAGTTGCCAACATGAGAGCAGAGGAATTACTGGAGCGGTATAATAAATCAGGAATTGATAGCCTCTTCAATAAGTTCTCTGATAGTCGTAAGGCTATCTCTGCACCTAAAGTAGGGGAATATGTTCAATTCCAAGAAATCCTCAAAGTTCCTGTAAATGGTAACGAAACTCCCAAATCTCTCGACGATTTCTGGGGTGAGTAGATTCTTTTTGAATAATAGAAATATCGCTATATGTATTCTTTTGAATACTATAGTGATTTTTTTATTGTCTTTTCATCGATTTCAGTATGTACTTTTGCCACTTGATGTGGCATTTACCATATTCTTTATTATAGAGATGATTATCAAAATTAAATATTTTGGTAAAACTTTCTTTAAGGATAAAGAATGTGTGTTTGATTTATCAATTGTTGTAATTTCAACTATTCCACTATTTGGATTATTTAGTTTAGATTGGATTCAAGTAATGCGATTGACTCGAATATTTAAGAGTCTTCGATTATTTGAATTAATTCCAAATTACAAGAAACTGCTGATTAATTTTAAATTAGTAGTTCGAAGTTGTGTTGGAATTTTAGTAGGATTATCTATATTAATTTTCCTACTATCAATTATTTTATCATCCTTATATGGAAATATAGTTCCAGAGTATTTTGGAAATCCCCTTGAAAGTATTTATTCTGTTTTCCGATTGTTTTCTATTGAGGGTTGGTATGATATTCCAAATGCTATTGCTGAACATAGTTCCTATGTAGTGGGGTATTTGTCTAAGTTCTTCTTAGCATGTATAGTTCTCGTTTTTGGTATATTCGGAATGGGATTTGTATCATCTGTATTTATTGATGAAGTTACTTCGGACAATAATGATGAAGTTTTACAACGATTGACTGAATTAGAAAAAATTTTAAAGAAAATACAAAATGGCACAACTTAAACCAGGATTCAAGATAGTCCTGATCATGGTCGCTGTAATTGCAGCGTTTTTCGTAATCAAAGCTGTCGTCCCTTCCTCATCGTCGTCGGGATCATCCTCTACTTCGGGTCTCGGCGACATCTTCGGAGGAAAACCGACCATCAACATCGGAGTTAACACGTATGCAGGCTTTGCTCCCATCGTGTGGATTAATGGTGGTCTTCGTCCTAATGATGAGTCTATCCTGACTAAAGAGTATGGCATTCGTGCTAATATCATTATTCAGGATGATTTTGTTGCTGGACGGAATGCATTTCTTAACGGAGATATTGATCTTATCTATTGTACTACAGATGTATTAGCTGTAGAGATGGGTGAAGGCTCCGCGATGAATAATGCTAAGTATGTGATGATGCTTAATCGTTCTCAGGGGGCAGACGCAATGGTAGTTACTAAAAACATTCGTACTGTTGCGGATTTGAAGGGTAAAAAGATTGCGGTAGCCGAAGGAACTGCATCTCATACACTCCTCCTGAATGTTCTTGAAACGAATGGAATTAGCCAGCATGACGTAACACTTGTGAAAGTTGATAATGGAGGTGCTGCAGCGGATACTTTTAAGGCTGGACAGGTGGATGCTTGTGTTACATGGGCTCCTGATGATCAAGCTTGTGTAGATGCTATTCCAGGCTCAAGAGTACTTGTTTCGACTAAGCATGCAAAAGATCTTGTAACGGATGGTCTCGTAGGAAAGGCAGAGTGGCTGGATAAGAATCATGACAATGTTAAAAAGCTTATTTCTGCGATTCTTTATGCCAATTCTACCTTGAATCAAAACCCGAGTGCAGTAAAAGAAGCTGCAAAGATCTTTGCTAAAGCATTTGGTACGGATCCCGAATTTGCTGAGGTAGGATGTGGAAATATCTGGTTTGCAACCCTTGGTGATGAAGAGAATTTCTTTGGTATGACTTCTGATTATATGGGAATGAAGGCTGAGGAAATCTATTCAAAAATGGCTCGAACCTATGCTGGTCTGGGACTTACTAAAAGTCCTTTGGGGTGGCGTAAAGTTTCTGATATGTCCTTTATTGAGGAGCTTTCTGTAGAAGGTACTGTGCAAGGCAATCAGGCTCCGCAACCTGCGGTTAAGTTTTCTGCCGTAACGTCAGAGGTTAGGGAGAAGGAAGCAATTTCTAATAAGAAGTTGACCATTAATTTCCCTGTTAATGGCAATACTCTTGACAATGATGCTCGAGCTCTTATTGATAGGGAGTTTGTTCCTATTGCTAAACAGTTCAATAATGCGCGTGTTCGTATTGAAGGTAATACTGACAATACGGGAAATCGCGCATATAATGAGGCTCTTTCATCTCGAAGGGCTCAAGCTGTAGCTAATTATTTAATTAATTACTATGGCTTCGATCCTAATCGGTTCATTATTGTTGGTAACGGTCCCAAAAATGCAATCCGTGATGGTGTGCAGGGTTCTAACATCAACTATCGAACGACGGACTTTATGCTCGTAACTGAGTAATATGGAACTGTTCAAAATGGGTGGGACGATCACCCATAAACAAGCATTGGCAACAGGTATCATAGGAGCAGTAGTTTTGTTGCTCCTGTGGTACTTAGTTACCATGTCAGGAGAAATTATTCGCCCTCAGATTTTACCTAATCCTGTAAATGTGCTCAAGGCATATCCAGATTTAATCTCTAATTCAGCTCTTTTTACCAATACCTGGTATACAATAAAGCTGAATCTCATGGGATACTTCTATGCTTTAATTATTGCAATCCCTTTGGGCCTTATTATAGGATTGTTTCCCGTTACCAAAGCGTTGTTTGGTAAGTATTTTGATGCTCTTCGATATTTGCCTATTCCTGCAGTATCTGGCATTTTTATTGCTGCCATAGGTATAGGATTTGAAATGAAAGCTAGTTTCTTGGCTTTCGGTATCATTATTTACATTCTTCCTGTTGTTGTACAAAGAGTTTCTGAACTTCAGAATCCTGCTAATGACAAGGATTATGTGTATTTACAAACCATCTCAACGTTAGGTGCTACTAATTGGCAAAAATTTCGATATGTTTATTTTCCTTATGTGATGCAACGAGTTTCAACCGATGTCATTAATTTAACCGCAATTTCTTATACGTATATAGTAATTGCGGAAACTCTTAATAAAGAAGGGGGAATCGGTGCGTTGATAAATATAATGAGTAGACAATCAAGAACTGCTGAGGTTTATGCACTTCTCTTCTTGATTATTGCTATCGGAATTTTCCAAGATGTCCTTCTGAAAAAATTGGATGTTATACTTTTTCCTTCAAAGTATAATAAACCGTCCATCAAATCCAAAATAATGAAATAAGTATGGGACTCTTTGATGGTTTAACTGGGACCATCCCAGTTTCTACAGCTCGTTATGAAGCTGTAGATGTAATTAATTTGAAGAATCTTAACCAGTCCTTTGATACTCCTAAAGGAAAATTTACTCTTTTTGAGGATTTTAATTTGGACATTAAAGATTTTTCAGGAGAAGGACAATTCATCAGTATCTTAGGAAAAAGTGGTTGTGGTAAATCTCAACTTCTAAAAATCATCTCAGGTTTGACAAAACCTGATTCAGGTGAAGTTCTTGTTTATGGGAAACCTCAAACAGGAAAAATTCCTATGGTATTTCAACAATATTCGTCATTTCCATGGATGTCAGTTCTTGACAATGTAAAACTTCCGCTCATCCTCAGAGGAGTTTCTGACAAAGAAGCTACCGAAAAGGCTATGGAAATGATTAAAATTGTAGGTCTGGAAGGTAATGAAACTAAATGGGGGCAATATCCTGTTTTATCAGGAGGACAACTCCAGAGAGTTTCGATGGCAAGAGCGTTAGTTGCGGATAACAAAATTCTTTTGTTAGATGAAGCAACTGGTGCATTAGATATTGTTATGAAACGAGAGATTCAAAACACTATTTTGGATATCTATTATAACGCCAAATTCGATCCTACAATCCTTAATGTTACACATAGCATTGAGGAGGCTGTATATCTCTCAAATCGAATTTATATTTTGGCTCCTAATCCCTGTAAAGTTCAGGCTGTCATTGATGTCCACTTTGACGGTAGGAGAACAGACGCAATTCGACAAACAACAGCATTTGCAAATTATGTGAAACAAGTAGAACAAATAATGTCAGAAACACATGAGTAAAATCAATTTCAAGGCTTTTCCTATGTACTTTAAAGAGAAAGTATACGATGCAGAGGGTAATGTAAAGCGTAACAAGGATGGCGAAATCGTCTATCAGCGTATTCAACGTATGGTGCGCCACAACGCAGCCTACCTTCTTAAATGGAAGTAAAAAGGTTCTTTGAAATTTTAGTCAGGGATTAATTCCCTGACTTTTATGGTGGAGTCGTCTAGTGACTTAGGACGTCAGTTCTCAGCTGGAAACAGTAGTTTGAATCTACTCTCCACTACACTAAACTTGTTTTAGTTAGGGACGCTCCTATATAATGCGTAGGTTGCATTTACCTTGAAAATAGCCGAGCTCATGCTGGAAATCTCGTTAAACTTATTATGAAGGTTTTTTGGGTAGTTGATCCTCACAGTAAAAAATCCATCGGGTATTACCAACTAGGAGCTCAAGGGTATCCTCTTTGGTAATATTCAATTTGGTCTGTTCATCTGGTGATCCAGGATATAGGTTTCTCAGGCCTAAAACAGAGGTTTGAATCCTCTACAGACTACTAATATTTTTTGAAATTATGAAACTTAATAAATATAAACTTACAGAATATTCTACAGAAGCCTCAGAATTCCTTATATATGGAAAAGATAATTTTGAGATTCCTAAAGAAATAAAAGAAATTGAACTTGTACAGGAGAATCTTAATAAGGCGGAATTAGATGCTAATTTTGATCTCGTATTGTATGAGTATACGGATTTTATGATTCTTTTTCTTCCGTTTAAAGGAAAGCAAAAAAGAACAAGAGACAAGATTCTTTTTGATGCAGGAGTTGTTTCATGGGAGATTTAGAAGTTGCATATTATAATATTAGAAAGCATCAAAGTAATTTTTCTAAAAAAGTAAGAGAACTAGTAGTTGAAAAATATTCGGAGATAATCAATGAAATATAAGCGCGTAAAACTTATTAAAACTGGAATTACAGGTCGAATTCCTGCTGGATTCCATCCCAATGGGATTGAACAAGGTTATACGGAAGAGGGTTATATGTTAGAGCCTCCTAAAGTAGGAGAGATGTTCTTCCTTTATCCCTATAACAGAATTTCTATTACCAATACACCTAATTTTCACACATCCTTGGTAACTGAAATTATTTCTGACACAGAATTTAGAACATTAAACAGTTTATATAAAATAGAAACATGGAAGAATTAGGTTGATGGATATTCTTATAGTGTGCTTTACAATCGTCTATGAAATCAGTGCCTTTGTAACGTATGTATACTTGCAGGAAACAGAGGACCTAGGAGCTGTGGTAAGATTTATATTGATAGCAGTCCCTATTGTTAATACAATAATGATGATTATAGCTTTTCTTAGTTTAGCATATAATTTCGAACGATAATTAGAAACAATTTTGTAAAGATAAATCTTATGGAAAATTTAGGTTGGTTAATGTACCTTTGTTCAATAGCTGATGGAGTAAAATCTGTTGCAACACTATTTTTAGTTATTAGTATAGTTGGGTTTATCGTCACCGCTATTACCTACGCTAACTTGGACTGTGAGTTAGCAACGGCTAAGAGGTGGTGGAAAAAATTTTTAATAATTGGAATCCCCTCTTTGTTCTTGACAGTACTTATCCCTTCAAAGGAAACCTCTTATCAGATTCTTGGAATCACCGTAGCAACAAAGATAATCAAGGATTCTAAAGCCTTGCAAGAGCTACCCGAAAAATCTTTTGAAGCTCTTAACCGATTTTTAGATTCTATCGTTCCTGAAGAAAAGCAAGAAGAATAAATTATGAAATTAAGAGGGGTTGAATTAGCTGCAGGGATGATAATAACTACTGTATGTAAAAAACATTATGTAGTGCTTGCTGAAGAAGATCAAAATAATTCATTTGTATTTGCTAATCTTGGTAGTGGTAAATACACTGGATATCTTGATGAAAATACCATTACTAATATCAAAGATGGTAATTCTAATAAAACTTTATGGCCAAAATATCGTGAGATTTCCAAGAAGGAAATTTCTGAGATATTTGGAATTCCTATAGAATATCTAAGGATTAAAGGATAAAAAGCTTAAATTTATGTATTCTATTTATTATAAACAAAAGGAGTACGAAGTACCACAAATATTATTTCTGCAGGTAGGAATTTGCTTAATAGAGTTTAAAAAAGCAAAGATTATTGATAAACCCTTCTTTATTAATATGTTTCGAGAGAAATATATTCCTAAAATCTTAGCATCTCCAGATTTTGATTATTCGAAGTTAAAAGATGAAGAATTAAAAGGAGTGATAGATACAACATCTATTACAAACGCTTATTAATTTAACTGATAGGAGTAATTGTTTTTAGATCATGCGAGATTGTTGAGTGATCATTAAACAATCTTTACTTCTCCAGATGTTACACTGGACCGAAAGACTGGATATAACTCTAGAGCTGTCGATAATGCGCATTTTTAAGACAATAAGTGGAGACATAAACGTAAGGCTCGCTCTCCCAATAAGAAAGTAACATGATCTTTTTAATAGACTTTCAGGCTTAAGTAAAAGACTTAGTGAATCCAATAATAGGAATGTTTAACGAATTCTCTGTTGGTACTTGCATACTTGAAAGCCATTTTGTCCTATCAATGACTAAGTAAGAGATAGGATTTATGGACCCTTAGCTCAGTTGGTTAGAGCATCTGACTCATAATCAGGAGGTCACAGGTTCAAGCCCTGTAGGGTCCACTAATATGATTTAAATATGAAAATCGAAATAAAAAATATTATAGCAACATTCCAGAGGGTTATTAGAGCTTGTAACGGAACAACTGCACAAAATGTTCCTCAACAAATGCTTTACATTGTTGGAATTTGTGGTTCTATGGCATATGAAGTAAATAAACAATATGGAAAAGGTATGCCATATTGTAATCTTATGAATATTATTCAATTGGCTTCAGAAACCACAACTGGTAATTTTGCACACAAAGTGGCTACTATAAGAGGACTTTGTCGTAGAAATATTGATTTTCTTAAAGAATACGGAGTAGGATAATATGGGATTTTTGGTTTGGATAATTGTAATTTTAACAATCATTTACGTTGGAATGCTTAATGGTTGTGAAAATTTTTATGAAAAAGCTTTGGTATCCATAATATATTTTAGTATATTTGTGGCGATAGCTTTTTTTACTAAAAGTGATCTGGTATGTAATATGCATATGAAAGCATATGAAGAAGGAAAACTTGGAAAAGTATATACTATAAGAGATACTGATACAACGTATAGATGGATATACTATGAAAAGGATTAGTTATGAAACTGCAAAATTAGCTTTTGAAAAAGGCTATTTAGAATATGATGAAACTTTTTATAATAAACATGGTAATCTCGTTACTGAGCATAATTATAGTTTAGGAATTATTCCTGACTTTGATTGCTCAGCCCCCTATCAAGCAGAATTACAACAGTGGCTGAGAGAAGAACATGGAATAGCTGTATTAGTAACATTAGACGAGACTCTATCATATTACTGGATTATAGTTCCCTTACATCCTAAATCTTCAATCCAAGAGTCCAAGGTAGCCCAAGAAATTTGGTGTGGTCAGTATGAGGATTGTTTAGAATCTGGATTACAGGCTGCATTGAAGATGCTATAAAATACAGCTGATAACTTAATATTTTATAAAATTCTATTATTAAGAAAACAGTGAAGTGATAGTTCGAAATAATCTATGGTCAACAGATAGTGATTTCCCAAGATCACTGGTGATTAACTTGATGAGAATTGATTATGTATGAATTCACGATGAATTATCTTTGGGAGATATATATTCATTGAAATCTTTTATTTTACTAAATAAAAATATACGTAAAACGAGAGTTAAATTCTGTCACTAAGTGGCAGCCATAATTAATCTACCAAAGAGTAGGATCACTTAGTTTAGAATTTTCTAAGCGAAAACGCGTAAGTAACTTAGAGGAAGCTCATAGCACTAAGTATGGTTGTATATTTTATTTATTTTTTAGACCATTTAGGATTTACAATATAAATCCAAAAATCCTAACACTTAGTATTAGGTTAGTAACTATACTACTTCAACTAGAAGAAAAATAGTCCATCGTTGTAGATTTAATGGTAAAATACACCAATCTAACAAAGGCAGGAAAACGCAAAAAGTGCTACAGTCTTGTGAAGAGTCGAAGATAATTCGAGAAAGCTAGTCAAAACAAGATACCGAGATGGCGAAATGGCAGCCGCAGTGGACTTTATAGGTAGACATAAGTAATTTTTGTCTTTGTATTTGCTGTTTTCAAAAATAATATTTATCTTTGTGATATGAATAAAAAATATACAAAGGAAATGTTAGAAAGTGTAGTTAAGAATTGCACTTCTTGAAGACAGTTAATACTGTATTTTAATTTAAAGGAGACGGGAGGAAATTATTCTAATCTCCAAAATAGATGTAAAGAATTTAAAATAGATACATCACATTTTACTGGACAAAGATGAAACCAATATGGTCATCCAAATTTTGGTAATAATATTGATGTAACTAAAGTATTAGTTTTAAGAGAAAGGAAAAAACCAAGTGCCAAAACAAAGGAATTTGTGTTAAATCATAAACTTAAACAATACAAATGTGAAATATGTGGTATTTCAGAGTGATTAGGAAATCCTATTACTCTACAACTCCACCATATCAATGGAAATCCATTAGATGATAGACTAGAAAATTTACAAATTCTTTGTCCTAATTGTCATTCACAAACAGATTCTTACTGTAAAAGACAAAAAATACGAAAATCTACTAAATCTATCAATAGTACTATTGATGAAGGATTGAGCACTCAGAAGGAAACTTCTGATGTGAATGTGGGCTAATTCGGTGAAGGTATGGAGTTAACCGCCCATAATAACGCCGAGCTAAGTGAAATAGAAATATTTCTAAATGTGTAGAGACTATATACTCACCTCCTAAACTGAAAAGCATGGAGAAGACATAGTCCGATCTGATCAAATTCAGATGAAAATCCACTGGTCAGTAATGGCCGTGCGGGTTCGACTCCCGTTCTCGGTACAATCTATCTGATTGATGATTAAAGGCTTTATAAGGTGACATACAGCAAATTATTTTAATATTCTGTTTGGCTTGAATAATAAATGTCATCTACTATAAATATCTACATGGCGCAATTGGTTAGCGCACTTCCCTGATAAGGAAGAGGTTGAATGTTCGAGTCATTCTGTAGATACTAAAATTAACAAATTATGAATGCACTTGTAATAAATGCTGCTGGAATAGGGAGTAGATGTAACAGTAATATACCCAAACAATTTACAGAAATTTCATATCGCTCTATATATAGGGGAAATACTATTCTAGATTATACTTTAGATACGTTTCTCTTCACTAAACTTTTTTCTGTAATAGTTGTTGTTACTCTTCCTGAATATATTAATAGGCTACGTGAACTATATGACAGTAATGTCATTGTTGTAGAAGGAAGTACAACTTGTTTAAGATCAAGAATTGCTGGATTAAGTGCAATAAAACACATTAATCAGATCGATAAAGTAATGTTTCATGATTCGGTGCGTCCTTTTGTATCAGAAACTCTTATAACTAAGTGTATATCTACTTGCAAAAGTTACACCCCTTGTGTAGTACCATTTATCGAGACTGTAAGTGCACTAAAATACTCTAAAAATATTCATGCTCCAAAATTAATTCAAGATCGTATATCTATTCTTCAAACTCCAGAAACATTTATGTTCAGTGATATTTGTAGAGCTGTTGAAAGTATAGATAATATAGATGATTGTCAGACACTACCACATTTATTTGAACTTTCTGGAAATATAGTAACTTATATTAAAGGAGATTTACAGAATTTCAAAATAACAATGTCTGATGATTTAGACTTAGCTATGTCTATAATAAATGGTAAATTTAGAAATTAAACTTTCCCCTTCTTTTTTTAAAGAAGAATCTCAAAATGGATTTTTGATATCCGAAACCAGAAAAGAACTTTGAGCAATTGAGTTAGATCTATTATGGCAGTTTAGGAAGATTTGCGAGAAGTATAAATTGACTTATTGATTAGATGGAGGTACACTTTTAGGAGCTGTTAGACATGGAGGTTTTATTCCTTGGGATGATGATATTGATATAACGATGCCCAGAAAGGATTATGATAAATTCGTCCAATATGCTTCTAAGGAATTAAAATATCCATATTTTTTACAGAATGATTGAACAGACAGTACTTTTTATTGCTGTTCCAAACTTCGGCGAAGTGATACTACATGTATTCACAAAAAAGATTTAGAAGCAAAATTTCCATTTAATCAAGGTATATTTATTGATATTTGTCCATTTGATAATGTTCCTGATGATTTAAAGGAAAGGCAGAAACTTTTGCATCAACTTCATTTGATAAAGTTAGAAGCTATATGTATAAAAACACGATATCAATGTTATGATAAGTCTTCTAGTAATCTTTCTAGGCTAATTCAGTTAAGGGATCAATATCAAGAAATTCGGCAAAAATATAATCATGTACAAACAGAATACTTTGCTAATTTAACTTTCCCAGGTAAAATTCAAAGTCTTAGATATGCAGAACATTATAAGAATACTGTATATTTAAAATTTATGGATTGGATATTTCCAGCACCTGAAGTTTACATGGGAGCTTTAGTTAGTATATATGGTCCAGATTTTATGGTACCTATGCCTGGAAAAAGTATGCATGGAGAACTTCTTGTTAATACAAATATAAGTTATACTGACAATTATAGTCAATTTATGTCACTATAATAATATTCACGTGTCAATATTTATTTGACACACTGATCCGTAGTGTAATGGTTACCACACAAGATTTTGGTTCTTGGAATCCCTGTTCGAGTCAGGGCGGATCAACAAATTTTAAATTATAATGTATAGGGTATTATTATTAATATTTATCTCGAGTTTGGTTTCGTGTTCTAAGTATGAACTAAAATCCATAAGAGATATAAACAAAAGTACACAGGATACATTGTGTTATAATCATAACAATCGATATCCTCCGAAAATAGATTCTACGCAATATGATAATTGGATCAAAGGTAACTAATTCAATAGTCTATTTTAACTTGAATTAAGATAAGATATTAAAACATATATAAACAACAGTTATGATTTGGCAAATTATTTTAGTAATTTTTATCCTCTATCTTTTGGTAGTTTCAGGAATTATGTTTTTCTTTGCAACTAAGTTCGGATTAGTAAATACTATAGTTCAATGGGAAAAAGAAGATACATTTTATATTTTCTGTCCCATCATACATTTATTTACATTATATTATTTCTGGACTCTGAAATAGGACGCCTTGCCTGAATTGGTTAAAGGAGCTGCCTGCAAAGCAGTTTTGTGTGGGTTCGAATCCTACAGGCGTCTCTTATTAACTTATATAGCGGGATAGACTGGAGATGGTTCCCAGCTCGGTCTCATAAGCCGATCTACGTGAGTTCGAATCTCACTCCCGCTACAAAATATATATAGATTATGTTGAAGAAGTTTATAGCTTGGTTCTCTGAAGAATCAGCTTGGGAACAAAGAAGAATAATTGCCAAATTAGAAGAAATATTCCAAATTCAAAATAATTTTGGATATATTGACACTTTGAAATCTCAAATTAAGCAATTAAATAATAAAATAATTGAACTTAAAGAAGCCAACAATAATTTACTTAAAGATATTAAATCTGATGTAAAATATAAACAGGCTTTGCAAAGAATTGGAGAACTAGAATCTTACATTGCAGAGTTAGAGGATAGACCAGTTTCTGTTGATGCTCTATATTTGAATATTCCTAAAGAAGAAAGAAAAGAAATAAAAGTTAAAGTTTGTGAAGAATACACATACAAACTTTTAGTTCAACGTCAAAAAGATTTGGAACAACGACTTAAACAGAGCAGAGATTCATATGAGAACCTGTTACTGAGTTATATAAAATTAGTTAATCAGAAAGATAAAAATTAAAAATTCTTACTAATTTAGACTAAATGATAGGCGCTAATCCCTTATATAGGTGAACAGCTCTCAAGATATATCTAGATAAGTAAAGAATATATGGAGGAGTACCCAAGTGGTTATAAGGGGGCGCACTTGAAATGCGTTAGGACGTTTAGAAGACGTTGCAGGGGTTCGAATCCCTTCTCCTCCGCAGCAGTTATTTGAATACGCAACTAGGACAATAACAGCTTGTGCACGAATGCGTCGTGATGACAGGCAGGTGATAGAGACAAAGCTACAGTAGGAAATGACTGAGTAGACTGAAAAGCCCTATCTAAATAGCTACCTCCAACATGTGTTAAAAAGCTATTATTTTTATAAAGTCTCTTCAGCAAATAATTTTAATGGGGAACTGCAGGTCGCGGGTTCGAGTCCCGTCCAATAGACTGGGTTCTATTGGTAGCTCAGTTGGTAGAGCGATAGTTAATATAATAGAGACTTTTTATCAGAGTGTAGCCCAGCTAGGTCTAAGGCGCGTGCTTTGGGAGCACGAATTCGCAGGTTCGAATCCTGTCACTCTGACTATAATTCAAAATTATGAATAAAATTGACAAATATTTAAGAAGGTTTGCATACAAAATTGAAACCTCTAAGACAAAGGAATCTAGGTATTATACTATTGGGGATTTAATCGTTAGAGTATCTAATCATATTGGGAAAAATTCTTCTGGGAATATATCAATAATTATTGACAGAAATAATTATATACTTTATGTTCCATCAACTAATAAAGTAAGTCTTATTTCTTATGAGGAGTGTAAAACTTTAATCAGAGGTATTGTATTACATGCTTCTTTATTTTTGGTTGGAGATTCTACATATCAAAAAAGTCTTGTTAAGGAGAATGAAGAGTTAAAACTTCAGATTAGTAATTTAAAGCAGAAAATAAATATTCAGGAAAGACAATTAATTCCGAAGAAAAAACCAAATGATACGTCTATCAAAGTAATTCGAACTATTTTAATAAATTTAGAAAAGTGCAAAAAGAAAAAAATTAAAGTTAAGTATGGCTCTTGTGAATTTCAAACGTTACCTGACAGTACGATTTATGAAATTTGGAAAGATCCAGAAATTCGAAAATATGTTAAAGAACTTAAAATTAATTTAATATGAAATTAAATGTATTACTCGCAAAACTGGAGCAGGGTGCTTCCCAGTTTAAAGCTCTCCTTCGAGATTATACAACCTTCTTTAAGAAGGAGTCAGACAACTTTCGAGGTGTTAAAAATACCTACGAACCTCGTCCTGACACTGTAGATCTTCCCAGTGAACGTAAACTCATTGCGGTTGTAACAACCGTAGATGAGAAATTCGACTATTTCACTAATATGGTAAAAAGCTATATCAGTGAGATGTTCAATTGTGAAGCAACTAATGCATCGGGAACTGCTCGTGCAGATCTGGTTGTAGATGGCAATGTAATTGCTAATCTGAGCAGTCTGGAGCTTCTTAAGCTCAAGTCATTTCTGGAAAATCCTCAGCTTCAGGAGATGTTCCAGAACATTCCCGTTCGTAAAGATTCTGAGATCTGGGAACCATGTACTGAAGAAATGTATGCAGGTCGAGCAATTATGCAGTCTCCCCTTCTGAAAGGTACTAAAAAGTCTATCACTAAGACTCAGTACATTTTAGAAGATCCGAATGTTCAGAAGCTCGGCAGTGCAACTCACTATCAGCCCCAAATTGCAGTAAAAGATACTGTGATGGAGCTTGGTGATTACACCATGCAGCGTTTCTCTGGTGAGTGGACCCCTCGTCAGCGAGCATTAGCTCTTCAGCGTAGAAGTACTCTTCTGTCAGCAACTATTGCTGCACTGAAAGTAGCAAATGAGGTAGAAGCAGTAAAATCCAATCTGGATTCAGAATGGCTGCTGAACTATCTCCAAGGTAGGTAATAAAACAAACAAAATATTTGACGATAGACTTAGCTTCAGACTTAGACTAAGTAGCAAAGAGCTGTAATATCCTAGATAAATTACAAGGAGCTACATAAGATTTAGTGTTGCGTCAAAAGCTTTAGTCTCAAGTTAATAAGGATGTGCTAATTCACTAATAAAAAAAAATCATAAGACTGGGGGTTCGAGTCCCCCATTCGCCGCTAATTAAATCACTATATGGCGAATTGGAGAAATGGTTAACTCGTATGAATACAATAAGTTAAAGTGAGTTAGATGCACATTATCGTACAATATTTAAGAATACTGTAATTCATCAATGAAGGGGAAGTAAGCGGGCCATGCTTGCTTCTCCATTTTATGGCCCTGTAAGCAAAGTGGTAAAGCTGCTTATATATTCTAGGTTCATAAGTGTGTGGAGGTTCGAGTCCTTCCATGGCCACAAATTCTTTACAGTTTTACAATGAATAGGTAACATACAGCAAAGTAAATGGTTTAAGCAAAATTTCTCTTTTAATTTAGCGAAAAGGTTCAAGTCCTTATTGTTACCTAGTTTTAGGAGACCTTATAATATAACTGGTTATTATCCTGCACTTTTAATGCAGATATCAGGGTTCGAGTCCCTGTGGGGTCACTATGGATATAAAGAACGTAAAACATTTAGGTGAAATAGGTAAGAAAATAGATAAAGTGTTTGATTAATTAAAATAAAATACGTATCTTTGTAAACACAAGGTTACTTCAGCAAGCTTTAAACTTAGACTGTCTTGTTTTAACAGCGATCTGGGTTCGAATCCCAGTCTATAAGAAATTTCGGGCTGAAAAGTATTATAGGTCGTCTAATGGTAGGATGTAATGAAAGTAACCTAGCCCTTTGGGAGTATGGCTGAGTGGTTTAAGCACGAAACTGTTAATTTCGGTAACAGGGGTTCGAATCCTCTTGCTCCCGCTTAATATTAATAACACAATTAAGATTTGTAGTGAAATGTAAAGCCCAGAGTGGGGTATGGACATTGCAGGCTCTGATATGAAGGCACTCTAATCTATCAGTATTAGTCCAGAGATCAGAAATGATTCAAAGCGAAAATTTCACAGTTGTGTTTATAAGGTCTCTTACAGCAAATTTATTTAGCAATAGACTTTTAATCTACGGAGCTTTATGGAGACCTTTTATGAGGTATTGGTGTTAGTGATAGCATATGTGACTTCCAATCACAAGGGGAGAGTTTGAATCTCTTATACCTCTCAATTGTAACTAATAATTATTAATAAACTAAATTAATGAAACGTTTTAAAGAACTTTCAGATGATATAATCAGAACTGTGTGAAATAACAGTAAAAGTTTGTTTGAAATTTGTAAAAAGTTAGAAATTCATGATAATATTTCTAATAGAAATAAATTAAAAGAATGGGCAGTTAAAAATAAAGTGGAGATTCCTGTTACTAACATACTTACAAAAGATAGTTATGAAAAGAATCCTAAACTATGTAAACAATGCGGAAGTGCAATTTCATGAAGTAAGAGAGCCAATGACTTTTGTTCCCATTCATGCAGTGCTACATATATAAATTTAAAAAGAGGCGCTAAGTCAAGTGGTAAGTATGTTCGTGGTGCTACTTCTATCTGTGTAAATTGTGGAAATGTAGTACCTGCAAGAAATCAATATTGTAATCACAAATGCCAAGCTGAATATGCCTACAAGGAATTTATCAAACGCTGAAAAGAAGGTAAAGAATTAGGAATGGCAGGTGAAGATGGATTATCTGCACATATTCGACGATATTTATTAGAGAAGGCTAATTATACCTGTGAAATTCCAGGATGTGGATGTAATTTCATTAATCCTTATACTAATTTATCCATTCTTCAGATACATCATATTGATGGAGATGCAACTAACAATAAAGAAGAAAATCTCCAGGTTTTGTGTCCAAATCATCATGCAATGACTGAACATTTTGGATCAAGGAATAAAAATAGTACTAGACGATATCGATACTCTAAAAATAAATAATTTATAGGCTAGCTCAAAGCCTATTCGAACAAACTACCGAAGTACAAGGTAATGAGCACTCTCTAAATGTTAGAGTAAAGTCGAAACTGATAGACAATAAAGAAACTAAATAGTTTCACTCAGTAAACTTATTTAACGGCGTAATAACTCTTAACATATGAGTTGATCATTCATATGGAGTTTCTGTGGCAAAAAAAATCAGACGTG
>UMCV01035630.1_pt1 | contig 52647 bp, 52 predicted proteins | sample 1964311 | NCBI WGS metagenome assembly UMCV01 (sample SAMEA4835976, study PRJEB28245) | human gut metagenome | biome: gut microbiome; material: fecal sample | place: Denmark | collected 2008 | reverse complement strand
CCGCCTGCCTGTTACGCTGCGCAATGAACCGAGCGCCAACGATTTATACAGCCGCCTGCCGGTAACGCTTTCGTTTAAGGATTTTTCCGGCATAGAAAAAATTGCCTACTTCGATAAGCGCCTTGACGAAACAGGGCAAAAGGTTGGCTGCCATCCCCTTGCAGGCGATTTGTGCGTTTATCAGCCGTGGGGCAATTTAAGCATTTTTTATGTTGATTTTAAAGACGACAGCAATTTAATCCCCATCGGCAGGTTGGAAAGAGGGCTTGATATTGTTAAAGCCCATGACAGTTTTACCGCAACGCTTGAAAAAGCAGAATAAGTAAAGGAGATGCACCATGAAAAAATTATTATTTTGCGCAGCTATGATGCTGCTTTCAGGCTTGCAGGCGCTTCCGGTAAACGCCGCAGCTGCCGCCCAGCCCTTTGTGCGCTGGAGCGTATACAGCGCAGCCGCCGGTAACGAAAACGCCCTGCACGCAGCCGTTGCCGCACTTAACACAGCACTGCAAAACAGTGAAGGCGTGCTTGCTGTTTACGGCGGTGAAGACGAAAACGGCGTAATGCGCTATTTGGAAATTTATACGGATGAAAACGCTTTTAATGCCGCACAAAATAACGCCAACGTAAAAACAGCCGCCGCACAGGCGCTTAAACTGGCGCAGGTACATAAAACCCTTGCCGCTGACGCATTTAACCTGTAAAGCAAAACCGCAGGTACTGCCGATAAGGCACGCATGGCACTGCTTGTTATCGACCCGGCGCAGCTTGATGCTTACAAAAAAGTGCTTGCCAAAGAAATGCAAAGCGCCGTTGCAAACGAAGAAGGTGTACTGGCACTGCTTGCAACAACAGAAACCGCACGACCCAACGTATTCCACCTGCTGGAGCTGTATGCCGACGACAACGCTTACCGCGCCCACATTGACGGGCCGTATTTTCAGGAATATAATAAAGCCGTACAAACAATGGTTACGGATAAAGTCCTTATCGTCAACAAACCGCAGGCAGTAACGCTCAGCGGCAAAAATTTAAAATAAGCTGGTGACCCTATGAAAAAATTTATTGTCCTTTGCCTTTTGGCCTTTAACATAGCCGCATCCGCACTGGCTGCGGAAATACCCTATATCGGCCGCGTGCAGCCGGAATACCGTGCGGCGGCAGAAGGTTATCTTATTGAAGCCACATCGCCGCAGGACGTAGAGCGGCGCGTTAAAAACTATGTTCCTGCCCAAAGCAGCATTACCTTTGAAACCGTTAACGCCAAAAGCCTTTACGGCGCAGCGGATGTGCCGCTTTATATTTACCGCCCTGCCAAAAGCAGCGAAGCCAAACTGCCGGTAGTGTACTACGCCCACGGCGGCGGTTATTTGTTCAGAATTTCGCTTGACGACCGCGAACGCTACCAGAACATTGCCAACGCCTTAAACGCTGCCGTTATTACGCCGCGTTACCGTCTTTCGGTAGAAGCACCCTTCCCCGCGGCACTTGAGGACGCCTACAGCGGTTTAATGTACGTTAAAGAAAACGCAGACAAACTCGGCCTTGATGCCGGAAGAATTATTTTAATGGGTGACAGCGCCGGGGGCAACCTTGCCGCAAGCCTTGCACTGTACAACCGCGATAACGCCAACATCCCCATTAAGGGGCAGGTTTTAATTTACCCGATGCTTGATTACCGCACCGCAACAGAAAACTCGCCCTACCATACGCAGCAGACCGGGCACATTTGCTGGCCGCGCAGCAGCAACAAGTATGCGTGGGAGGTTCTGCGCGGAGGGCAGACCCTCAGTGGCAAAATGCTGGGTTATTATTCGCCCACCTTTGCGGAAGATTTTGCCAACCTGCCGCCTGCGTTTATTTATGTCGGCGGGCTTGACTTATTTGTTAATGAAGACATTGACTACGCCGCAAAACTTACGGAAGCAAATGTCGATACCGAACTGCACGTAATTCCCGGCTTATACCACGCTTTTGAAATTGCCGCGCCCGAAGCCGCGCAGAGCAAAATTTTCTGGCAGCGTGTATATGCCTTCAGCGCAGAAAAGCTGGCGGAATGATTTAAACGTAAATTTTAAAATGACCATACCAAAAGCATCGTTCCCTTTGCAGAGCGGTGCTTTTAAATTTTACATACTTCTTTTGCCGCAGCGCCATAAACCAATTGTAAATTGCCAGGCGCAGTGCTACACTTAAAGCAAAGTTCAGTAACAGCCAAAAAAGCAGAACTGTACGCAGAACAGAAACGGGGGTGGAAAAAATGGGACATTTTTTCAGCGATAAAGTAGAAACAGCGATACGCTATATTTATTACGACCTTGGCGCACAGCGCGGGCAGGAGGGATTCCGCCTATTGCAGGAGGCATGCCGCGAGGGCGACGCCGACGCTTACTGCCTGCTGGCGCGCTGTCTGTACGGGCAGGAATACACCTGGCTGGGGCATGATTTTCCGGTAGACGAGGACACCGCGGACGAGCTGGTATACCAATCGGTAATGATGGGCAGTGCGCTGGGTACGCTTATCGCCATGCGCTGCGGCGTAATGAATAAAGAGCTGCAAGAAGCCATGCCGCTGGCAAGCTTAAAAGCCGCCTACGATATTATTTTAGAAAAGGCGGAAGCAGGCGATGCCTTTTGCCAGATGGTTATCGGCAACGTTTATTACTGGTACGATTTTTTGCAGATAGAAAACATTAACCCCGAGGATTTTGACAGCGACGAGGCTTTTGAAAGCTTCATTCACGAAAATATGCTGAAATGCGAATACTGGTACAAAAGCGCGCTTGACGGCGGCGTGGCAACCGCTGGTGCGAACCTTATGCTGATGTACATCGACGGTATTGAAGGCGTACTGCCGCCGCAGCCGGAAAAAGCCAAAGAGCTGGACCGCATTTACGCCGCCAAGGGCTACCCCAACTACCAGTATTTTTACGCTTGCGATTTGTTCGATGAAGATAAACACGAGGAAGCCTATCCCCTGTTCTGCAAGGCAGCGGAGGCCGGTGAACCGCGCGCTTACTTTTTTGTGGGCAATTATTACGAAAACGGCGTTGCCGCACCGAACGACGATGCGAAAGCCGCAGAGTATTACCAAAAAGCTATCGACTCCAACATTCCCGTTAAGGCGGGCTGCTACAACCGCCTGGGCGCGATGTATTTTGACGGTCGCGGCGTGGAACAGGATTACGACAAAGCCTTCCGCCTGCTGAAATGGGCGGACGACAGCGGCAAAACCGGCAACTGGGGCGCGTATTACCTGGGTTACTGCTATACCTACGGAGAGGGCACGGAACGGGACTATGTGCTGGCGCGCAAGTATTTAGAAGCGGTGGATTGGGACTGCCAGGATGCGTTTTTTCTGCTGGGCTGGCTGTACTGCAACGGCGAGGGCGGTCCGGAGGACATCGCCAAAGGCGTTAGCTACCTGCAAAAAGCCAAGGACCTTCCGGAAGCGCAGGAGGAATTAAGCCATTACAAAAAGAACTTTTTTGGCAAATGGGTGCGCCGCGATAAAACCGAAACCGTGCTGCGCGGCTTGCTGCGCCTGCAATCCATGTTCGGCAGCGATAAAAAAGAAGCGCCGCAGCTGCCCCAGCCAAGCACCACGTTCGACTGGATACTGACTATCCGCAGCCGTTTAAACAGCGAGGACACACCCACGCCTGCTTACGGGCAGGTTGAAAAAGCGCTGCGCAGCCTTACAACCGAGCCGGAACAGCTCATTATCCTGTGGCAGCAAAACCCCAACAACGCCGATGCGTACTGGTTTATCCGCTGCTCCGTTTACGCAAGGAGCAAAGACAACGACATTTATCTTATTGAAGTTGCTTTTCCGCACAACGGCGGAACAGAATTTTGGCAAAAAACCATTAAATATTTAACCGATGCGCTGCCGTATTTTGATGCCGCTTACCATCATAAAATAATTGATTTTACCGGCTTTGAAAAGCAGGAAGAATAAAAGGCGCCGTTATTTTAAATAAATCTTTTAAACAAAAATCTCCGCTTAACGCTTTGTTAAACGGAGATTTTTTATTAAAAGCCGCAGCTTACGGCAGGTTTTTACAGCTTCGGAGCATTAATCCCTGCTGCTGTTTTTCTTTTGTATTTCGTAACGCAGGTAATTAAGACGGTCAAGCTGCTTTTCACGGAAATGTATTTCGTCAAGCATGGCGTTATGCTTTTTAATAAGTATGCGCATTCGCTCAGTGCCGGTTTCCTGCCCTTTTTCCAAAAGCTTCATGTAATTTTCAATTTCATCACTGGCAAAGCCAATATCATGCAGCGTCATAATAAGGCTCAGGCGTTCCAAATCGCTGTCGTCGTACTGCCACGAGCCCATTACTTTTTTAACCGCGCCGCACAGCCCCCAGCTTTCATACTCGCGCAGAATTTCCAGCGGTATGTTGTAGCGTTCGCTCGCTTCGTAAATAGTCATGTAATCACCTGTTAAAAGCCGAAGGTTTCGGCCACTTTTTTAAGCTGCTCCGGCACGTTAAGCCCCTGCGGGCATTTGGCAAGGCACTGGCCGCAGCCGTTGCAGGCGCTTGCCGGCGCGCCGCGCTGAATGGGCGACATGGAAACGGTGTAGTCGAAAAGCGCTTTGTCCATATTTTTGTGCAGCAGGTAATTGTTGTAAACATAGGCAAAAATGTAACCGATTGCCACGTTATTCGGGCAGGGTATGCACTTGTAGCAGCCGGTGCAGTCCACATGGCCCGGAGCTTCGCGGTAAGCGCGGATGGCATTGCCAAGTGCTTCGCGTTCTGCGGGTGTAAGCATGTTGGATTTGGCTTTGGCGGCGTATTTAAGGTTTTCCTCCACGTCCTTCATGCTGCCCATGCCGCTGACGGCGACGCTTACTTCCGGAATATCCCACAGGTAATCAAGCGCCCACTCGTTATCCGGCTTATGCACGCCGGTAGACGCCAGTGCTTTGCGCATTACATCCGGCAGGTTTGCCAAAAAGCCGGTGCGTGCAGGCTTCATAACAGCAAGCCCCATGCCGTTCGCCGCTGCGTATTTAGGCCCCAGCACGCCTGCTTCGTATTCGTAATCAAGGTAGTTATGCTGAATGAGGCAAAAATCCCAGTTGGGGTTGGCTTCCACCACTTCTTTAAACAGCTCCAGCCTGTCGTGGAACGAAAAACCGCTGAAACGGATTTTGCCCTGCGCCTTTAATTTTTCAATCTTTTCAATAAGGCGGAAGGGAATAACCTTTTCTTTCCAGCCGCGGTGCATAATCATATGGATATGGTAAAAATCAATTACGTCGGTATTCATCGCCTTGCGCGATTCGTCAAACATCCGCTCAAAATCTTCGGGGCGTTCCATAATCCACCACGGTGCTTTATTGGTAACATACACGCGGTCGCGCAATCCACCCGCCAGCGCTTTGCCAACTGCAATCTGGCTCTGGCCGCCAAGGTATACATAGCCGGTGTCGATATAGTTTACGCCGCCTTCAATGGCGCGGCGCACCATACGCACGGTCTGGTCCATGTCAACCGTTTTGCCGTCCGCCAACATCGGCAGTCGCAGCATGCCAAAGCCCAGTGCCGATACATCAACGCCGGTTCTGCCCATAGGGCGGTACTGCATGTTGGGATTGTAGTTTAAAATGTTTTTAGGGCTGCCCTGTTCATTGGCTTCTGCCTTTTTGGGCGCAAGCAGTTTATCCGGCTGCATCATGGCCCCTGCGGCCACCGCCATGGCGGCATTTTTTAAAAATTCCCTGCGTGTCATGCCCATAAGTCATCCCTCCAGTCCAAGTAAGTACGCCGGGTTTTTGCGTACCAAAATGTCAATCGTACGCTGCGGCACTCCTGCGCTTTGCAGCTCTTTAATGCAGGTACGCATGCCGTCAATGGGGTCGGGCATGCCCGGCTGGCCCAGGTCGGTTGTAATAAAGCTGCGTTCCGGCACAAGGCGCACATAGTTTAAAAATTCTTCCGCGCTCTGGCGCTCGTAATCCGGCATGGCGCTGCCTTCGCCCCACAGTCTGCCAAGGTAGCAGTATTCAATGTAAGCACCGTAATCAGCGCAGCGTTTAATCTGGTCGGCAGTCATCTGCCAGATAGTTGTGTTGGGGTGAGTGATAACCAGTTTCTTAAAGCCCATTTCATGCGCCTTCTGCGCCATTAAAATGCTTTCTTCCGGAGCGGAATGGCCGGTTGCAAAAATCATGCCGTTTTCGGCGCAGATTTCCATTACCTGCACAACCTCCGGCAACAGTTTGCCGTTGCGCCCTGTTACTGGTATGCCCCTGCCCGGCTGGCCGAACTTTGCAAACTGGTAAACGGCTGCCTGCGTCGGCATCCAGATGCAGCGGCACAGTTTGCCCGTTGTAGCTGCCGCCATTTTGGCTGCATATACATTTATTTTGTCGCCGTAAGTAAAGTTCATGCAAAAGCTGCCAAACACTTCAAAACCGGGCAGCGCCTGGCGGATTAAATAAGCCCTGTCGTGGCAGCTCCATTCGTTGGTTTTGTACATCACCGCACGGTACCCGGCCGCCTGTGCATTGCGCACAAAAGTGTATTCGTCCGTACAGCGCTCTTTAACGTCCGGCGCCAGATGCATATGAATATCGCATACGCCGTCGAGCAGCGGGTCGTATTCCGGTACTTTGGCATCTGCCCCGGCAGCCTGCACCCTGCCAAGGCCATGCAGCCCGCCCAGCATTACCGCGCTGCCTGCCATGGCTGCGCCCTTTAAAAAATCTCTGCGAGTCATTTCCCGCATATCATTCCCCTCCTTAAACTTTTTATGCAATAAAAAATGCAGGTGCAAATTTCTTACACCTACATTGTAATATGGCCGCTTTAAATAAGCTAATACCTATATTTAATTGCCGGAAATGCCCAAAACGTATGAATGCGCCGAGCTGATAAACTCCTCAACCGCCGGTGCCTGCCGCTGGCTCTTTTTCCACGCCAGCACGCAGCCTGTTGCAAGCGGCGGCGCAAGCGGCACAAAACGCAAATCGTCGTAAAAATCGGTGCCCATATTAAGGCACAGCGCCGCACCAAAGCCGCTGTGTACCATTACTGCCGCATTCATCAGCATTGTGTAATTAACGGCAAAATCCATTCTGTCATTTAAACTGCCAAACCAGCTGGCAAGTTCGTTTTTAACCAGGTCGCGCTTGGGCATTAACAGCGGAATACCCAGTAAATCCTGCGGCATTACTGCCTGCTTTTCTGCCAGCGGCGAATCTTTTCTTATTAAAACGCCCCATTCTTCCTTATGCGGCAGGCGCACAAAGCCGTATTTGGAAATATCCACGGGCTCTGTTAAAAAAGCTATATCCAAAAGCCCGTTTTCAATGCGTTCTTTAATATCATCGGCAATGCCGGAATAAAGCGTATAATGCACCAGCGGATATTTCTGCCGGAAATAATTCATCAAACCCACCAATACGGAAATACTGCTTGCTTCGGCGCAGCCTATTGCGATTTCGCCCATTAAATTTTCGCTGCTGCGCGATACTTCGCGGGTTGTACGCTCGGCAAGCTCGGTAATTTCCTGCGCGCGGCGCTTTAAAAGCAGGCCTTCGTCGGTAAGCGTTATGCGGTGCTTGCTGCGGCAAAACAGTTTTACGCCCAGCTCGTCCTCCAGCTGCATTAACTGGCGGCTCAGCGTAGGCTGCGTTACATGCAGCAGATTAGCCGCTCTGGTAATGTTTTCTTCGCGGGCCACCGTTAAAAAATATTTTAAAATACGCAGTTCCACTTGCATTCCCCCTCACATACGCATTTATATTTTTATTGTACTTAAAATAAAGGCATTAAGCAAGGTGAAGCATGGTTAAAGGGTAAAAAAATCCCCGCAGTTATATTCTGCGGAGATTTATAAGTTTTGCTTTTAGTTAAATTTCCGTGCCCAGTTTTTCAGCTTCGGCAAGCTGCACCGGTTTATTTAAAATATCGCCCGCAGCAAAATTGCCGCCTGCGTAAACAATGCCGCGGTTTTTCCAGCCCAGATGCCCTGCCAGGCCTTCGTAAAAGGCTTTTACCGGAGCAAAATTGTCCGCCGTATCGCCCTCTGCCGCCATTAAAAGCGCGCACTCTTTAATGGGATTGGCATAGCCGGGCATACATTCTGCTACTGCAAACAGACGGTCAAACGTGCATTTAAGCTGGCCGCTTACGCCCCAGTAGTACATCGGCGATGCCAGCACAACCACATCCGCCTCACGGTAAGCCGGGTAAATTAAAGCCATATCGTCCTTCTGCACGCAGGGGCTTGCTTCATCTTTGCCGCCCATGCAACAGCCAAGGCAGCCGTGAATATTCATTTTCTGCAAATCAAAAACCTGTACGGTGTTTCCCGCACTTTCCGCACCTTTAACAAAAGCCTTTACCAGTTCTTTTGTGTTACCGTTTGCGCGCGGGCTGCCGTCTAAAACAACTATTTTTTTAGCCATTTGCTCCACCTCCGTCTTTCTGCTATAATTATAGCAATATATAAATCAAAGATGAAGTACGCACATTTTTGTCAGATACTAACCAAAAGGAGAGTATAATGATTAAGAATTATATAGAAAAGGCAAATTTTGAGGATACCGGCTTCAGCTACACGCTGTCGCTGATTAACGGCAAATACAAAATGGTTATTCTGTACTGCCTGATGGAGTTTGGCATAGTGCGTTACAGTGAACTTAAACGCTACATCCGCAGCATCTCGCACAAAACACTCAGCCTGTCGCTGAAAGAACTGGAAAAAGACAGGCTCATCATCCGCACCGAATATCCGCAGATTCCGCCCAAAGTGGAATACAGCCTGTCGGAGCGCGGCAAATCGCTGATGACGATACTCGACCAGCTTTGCACATGGGGCGAGGAAAATAAGCCTGCTAAAAAATAAAGCCGCCCGGCGGTTGCCGGGCAGCCCTGCTAACTCAATTTTTAATTATGCAAAGATAACCGGTGCACCGGCACCAGCTTATCCTGCTATACAAAACCCAAAACTTACATCAGCTTCAGCGTCGCCAATGCAGGCGCTTTTTATATTTTTACGTATTCCTGCCAAAATGGGTAGGTACTGAGCGCAATTACCGCCAGCAGCACAACGTAATCGGCAAGGCCGAGTTTTTGCTGCGGCATGTTTTTGTAGGTGTTGGCGCCAAAGCCCTTCAGCTCCATGCTCAGCGCCAGCGTTTCGCTTTTGGCTACGGCGCGCATTACCAGCGGGCGGATAACTACAACGTAGGACATCAGCCTTTTAATCGCGTTGCCGCGGTTGGAATAGCCACGGCAGCTTTGCGCGTCCAAAGTAATGGTGCTGTCTGCCAGAAAGTTAGGCACAAAGCGCAGCGCCGTTGTAAGCATAAAGGCATATTCGCACGGCAGGTGGAATTTTGTTACCAGTGCCTGTGCAATATCCTGTATGCGCGTTGCTGCCAGCATGCACAAAAAAGCCATGGTCATAACCAGCATGCGCAGGCCGCCGACCAGTGCAATTTCAAGCGGCGAACCGAACAGAAGCTGCAAAAGCACCATCAGCCCGGTAAATACCGCCAGGCCGCCTATTGCCGCCATAGTCATGCGGTCGTGCTTAATGGAAAGAAGCAGCGCCAGTTCCAGCACTAAAATGGTGGCAACAGCCATAACCGGCAAAATAAATACCCATGCCGTTACGGCTACCGTTACTATAATCTGCGTAAATGCCGATATTTTCATGCCTGCCGCTCTCCTTTCATGCTAATGCTGCTGCAAAAATCTTCTGGGCTTGTTGCAGTAATGCCAAGCGCGTTGCCAACAGCCGTCGCCGTAGGGCAGCGCAGCCCCCAGCGCTCTACGTTAATACTGCCGTCAAACAGCTTTGCGGGCGTACCGTCAAAAACCAAATGCCCGTTATGCAGCACAATGGTGCGCTGCGCATAGCGGCGCACGGTGTCCATATCGTGCGAAATAAGCACTACCGTAATGCCGTTTTCTTCATTAAGCGCCTTTAAATAGCTCATCATGCGCTCTTTTTCCACAGCGTCCTGCCCGTTGGTTATCTCGTCCAGAATAAGCGTACGCGGGTTTAAGGCCAGTGCCGCCGCCACACCCAAACGGCGCTTCTGCCCAAAGCTTAAAAGGCGCGGGTAAGCGTCTGCCAAATCCGCAAGGCCCGTTGCGGCAAGCGCGGTTTCCACCTGGCGTTTAACCTTGTCCTCGCTCAATTTTTTGGCACGCGGGCCGTATGCCACTTCGTCAAAAACCGTGTCCTCCAAAATCTGTAAATCCGGGTTCTGGAACACATAGCCTATTTTATCTGCCAAATCGGCGGGCTCCATGGCGGCAATGTCCGTGCCGTCCACCAGCACCTGCCCGCTGCGCGGATGAATAAGTGCCATAAACAGGCGGCTCAGCGTTGTTTTGCCGCTGCCGTTGTGCCCCAAAAGCGCCACGAATTCACCGCTTTCAATTTTAATGTCGATATCGTTCAGCACCGGCTGCCCGCGCAGATACGCAAAATTAACCTCTTTTGCCTCCAGCATTACGCCTCACCCCCTGTAAAACCTTTTGCCTTCAGTTCCGCAACGGCTTCTTCTTCCGTACGCCAATTACCAAAGCTTACGCCGAATTTTTCTTCAAGCCCCAGCTTAATGCGCCACAGTGCCGGCACAAAATGCCGCAGGGTTTCATCCTTATACATAACGCGGGCGGCGTTTTCAAACTTATCGGCCGCCACAAGCCGTCCTTTTTTAAGTACAACCAAATCTGTCATATACGGCAGCAGATAGTCAATGCGGTGTTCTACCACTACAATGGTTGTGCCGTATTCCTTATGTATTTTGTAAAGCAGCTTGTACAGCGAATTGGCTCCGTCCGGGTCCATGGCCGATACAGGCTCGTCCAAAACGATAATTTCCGGATGCACGGCAAGTACCGAAGCCAAAAGCAGCCTCTGGCGCTGCCCGCCGCTGAGTTCGTCCAGCTGATAGCTTTCGCGCCCCGGCAGGCCTACATCTTCAAGCGCCCTGCGCGTGCGTTCTTCAACTTCTTCCGGCTTAAAGCCGTGGTTTAACAGGCTGAAAGCAACCTCCTCGCCAGCAGTAAGGGAAACAAGCTGGCTTTCGTAATCCTCCAGCATCAGCCCCAGGCGCATGGCAATATCCGATACCTTTTTGCCTTTGGTGCTTTCGCCCAGCACCATTACATCGCCGCTGTACGCGCCGCCCATATAAAACGGCACAATGCCAGCCATAGCCTTGCACAGCGTTGTTTTGCCGCTGCCGCTCGGCCCTGCGATAACGGTAAAAGAGCCTTTTTCTATTTTAAAATCAATATCGTGCAGCACAAGGTTATTCTTTTTGTAAGCAAAATAAAAATGCTTTAATTCCGCAACCGTTTCCATCAATTATCATCCTCCTGCACAAAAAACAGCCTGCGCACCGGCCCGTACAGCAAAAAGGTAATACTGCCGTTAAGCACGCCTATTACCGCCACCACCGGCAGCATGGCATACAGCCATACGCTGAAGGGCAGCCCCAAAACTATTTTTAAAATAAAGGTAAATACGCCGCCGCTTACCATTGTTGCCACAAGGCCGGCAATAAACGGGCGCAGGCGCCATTTTTCAAGTTTAACGGCAAGCATGGCCTTAACCAGAAGGCAGCACACCACCGCGCCGCAAACCTCGCTGGCAAGGTTGCCCAGCGGAAAGGCCGATTTGGAGGACGGCACAAGCGTCATGCCGGAAATAAAACCAATGCCCAGTGCCTGCGGCAGCGAAGGGTTGGTAAGGTTAATTACAATGGAATACATGGCAATGGTCCAGTTCGGCGTAACGCCGCCAACATTAGGGCTTACGGTATGCAGAATAATGCCTATTGCCAGAAGCATTGCCGTTATCGCCACCCAGCGGTAACCGTCCTGCGTTGGCTTAACCTCCGTTAATGTTACTATCTTTTTTTCTTTTTCTGCTGCTTCCATGCCGCTCACTCCTTAACAGGTAAATAAAAAAGCCTTCCATCCCTGTAGGGACGAAAGGCTGTAAACTTTCGCGGTGCCACCCTGCTTGACTTAAATAAGTCCGCTTAAAAGATACGGGCCGATGCCGATATCCGCTTTTATGGTAACGGGCAAAGCATTCCCGGCGCTGCTACCCCTTGCGGCTCGCAGTGCGCCTCCAAGGCCCATTCCCTTTAATGCCCGCCGCCGGACTTTCACCGCCACCGGCTCGCTTTAGGCTGCCTTTTAAAGGTACTTTTCCTTATCATCAGCTGCAAATTTGTAATTACTAAAAGTTTAACATTGTAAAGAGCGGTTGTCAATACAATCCCAAAGGCTTTTCGCCAAGGTTAATCATAATATTTTTGGTCTGGCTGTAATGCTCCAGCATTACTTTATGCGTTTCGCGGCCAATGCCCGATTCTTTATAACCGCCAAACGGTGCTCCTGCCGGAATAGCATTGTAGGTGTTAACCCACATTCTGCCCGTCTGCACGGCCTTTGCCACACGGATGGCGCGGTTAATATCCTGCGTCCATACGGCGCCGCCAAGGCCGTAATTGCTGTCGTTTGCCATTTTAACAACTTCGGCTTCGTCCTTAAACTTAATAACCACAGCCACAGGCCCGAAAATTTCTTCGCGTGCCACGCGCATATCGTTGGTAACATTGGTAATCAGCGTCGGCGCAAAGAAGTTGCCCTTATCAAGCCCGTTTTCCGTAAGTTTATGGCCGCCGCAGGCAATAGTTGCGCCTTCTGCTTTGGCAATATCAATGTAGCTGGCAATTTTGGCAACCTGTTTCGCGTCAATCTGCGAGCCCATCTGTGTTGCCGGGTCGAGTGGGTTGCCGACTTTTACAGCGTTAAAGCGTTTAACCGCTTCTTCAACAAATTTATCGTAAATTTTTTCGTGTACAAACACGCGCGAGCCTGCGCAGCAAACCTGGCCCTGGTTGAACAGAATGCCCAGAAGCAGGCCTTCCATAGCCAAATCCCAGTTGCAGTCATCAAAATAAATATTGGCCGATTTGCCGCCCAGCTCCAAAGTAGCCGGAATTAATTTATCGGCGGCAGCCTGTGCCACGCCGCGGCCAACTTCGGTAGAACCGGTGAAGGCAAGTTTGGCAAAGCCGGGGTGTTCCAAAACATACTGGCCGGACTTGCTGCCCTTACCGGTAATTACGTTAAGCACGCCTGCCGGCAGCACGCCTTCAATTAAACGCACAAGTTCCAAAACGCTCAGGCTGGTAGTGCTGGAGGGTTTAAGCACAATGCAGTCGCCCGCGGCCAGTGCCGGAGCCAGCTTCCACGCAGCCATGAGGAACGGGAAGTTCCACGGGATAATCTGCCCCACTACGCCGATAGGCTCGTGCAGGACGAGGCTTAAAGTGTTGTTGTCGAGCATGGTGGCAGTGCCTTCTTCCGTGCGGATGGCGGCCGCAAAATAGCGGAAATGGTCTGCGCTCATCGGAATATCAATCATGCTGGTTTCGCGGATGGGTTTGCCGTTGTCCAGCGATTCAACTTCTGCAAGATGCTGAGCGTTGGCGTCGATAATATCGGCAATTTTATTTAAAATAACCGCTCTTTCAACAGGAGTGGTGTTCTTCCAGATTTCCCACGCAGCGTGCGCAGCTTTTACCGCAGCGTCAACATCTTCGCGCGTTGCTTCGGCGCAAACTGCCAGTTCTTCGCCGGTAGCAGGGCTGTAAGTTTTAAACGTGGCGCCGTCGGAGGCAGGCTGCCACTTGCCGTTAATGTAAAGTCCGTATTCTTTCTGTAAATTTTTCATTTTTCAATACCTAACCTTCTATCTTATTTTAAGAGATCACTGTTTTTGCGATAAATCTTATGTAATAAATTATAATTATTATTTGTTTTTAAGTCAATATGAAATAATGTTACAATAAATACACTTTAACAGTTGTTTTGTGAAATATTTGAGAAAGGTTATGGGAATATAAAACCGTACAATTTTTAACGTTTTAAATCAATTTAATTACGGCATAAAAATTGTAAAACTGCATAAAAAAAGAGCAGCCCTAAAGCTGCCCATAATATACATTATTATTTTAATTTAACGGCAGTGCCGCTGACGCTTACCATCAGCATGCCGTTTTCTTTACCTAATACTTCGTAGTCAACATCGACACCGACAACGGCATTAGCGCCTAATCTTTCGGCACGCTTGCACATTTCATCAATAGCTTTTTCGCGCGCTTCCTGCAATTCGTTTTCGTAAGTGCTGCTGCGCCCGCCAAAAATATCCGTAATGCCGGAAAACAAATCCTTAACAAAATTTACGCCGGATACCACTTCAACAAAAACAATACCCTTATATTCGGCAATCTGCCTGCCTTCAACAGTTTGTGTAGTTGTAACAATCATAGGTGTGACCTCCTTTGTTATATTCATGATACTAATAAATCAGACAATGATGTTTTATTTTTAATATTAGAAATAAAACCCTCTATATCATATGGCAGTATAGTAACTTGATAACGCGATTTTGAAAACTCACTCATATATTTTGAATCAGCATGAATAACTGGTGCAATAAAAACTGAAAAAATTAAATGCTTGGACTCTTTCTTTATTTCTTCCTGTAAATGTCTGGTTATAGCAGGAATTTCTACTATTGATTGATTTCTAGATGTCATTAACGTTACTTCAACCAAGGATTTGCATCTTTTATCATAGTATTCTATATCAGCCATCCCTCCTGAAGCTGTAAATGTAGGTATTCCTTCATCATCTACATGATAATTAGGATATATTTTTGCATCTTTAAAATGTTGTACTAATATTACACTTACTAAAAACTCTAATCTTGTTGGTTCATCTATAAATTTTAAAACATTATTTTGAGTAGCTCTTTTTTTAGCTAAAATCAACAACTCATTAGCTATATCTTTAATACTATATTCATTTGCCCAGCGTCGCAAAGTTTGCAGTTTTATATCTTCAACTATTTTGTTATCGATATCTTGAGAAGAACATATTATATTGCTATCAACTTTAGACATATAGTCAAAAAATTCTTTTTTATTTACAAACGAATCGTAATGTACATAATTTGTTAAAATGTATTCTATTTTTCCAGATTCAAACGCATTAAAATCTATAAATCTACCATTACCTCTAAGTGAAATTATACCTGTAATTCTCATTTTCCTTATAAAATCATCTACAGATTCCCCTAATATTTGTTTCTTTTTAAATCTGTTACTTTCTTTGGTATCATTTTCTAATAATAAATTCAAACATATTTTATAAATTATATCATCACTACAATTATACCTATATTTTTTTCTTAATTTTTTAATAAGATTATATAATTCATAAGCATTATTATTTTGCCAACATATCAATAATGATAATTCATTCCGTAATATTCCCGCTCCATTTTCTTCTTTATCTTCTTTTAATAATTTAATGGTTTCTAAAAGTAAAATTAATGGTACATTACTGTTTAATATTTTTCTAAATGGATTGTTAGTTTGATATTTCATTAACGCATTTAAAAATACATTTTTTATTTGCTCATTATCGACCTCTTGACTTTTATATGCATCTATAAGTAGGGTACCTGTCTGCGAAATAATAATAGGTTCATTAATTTTATAATATACAAAGCCTAATTCCATTGGCAACTTATAAAAAGTATCAAATCTAGAAGGCCAGCCTTTATCGAATCCAGCTTCTTTATGATCTTGAGGACTATTTTCGATTATTTCATCAATTTGACCTTCTGAAAAATTTTCCTCACTTTTAAAAATATTATGTAAAAATACATTCCTTTTTACATACATTGGACAATATAATTTTTCTCTTATCAATAATTTTACTACTTCAAAAATAATATGATTATCTAAAATTTGTCCTTTAAAAACACTTAAACATTTTAAAAATGCAGCTATTCTTTCAGGATTTCTCATTGTTGTAGAAAATGAAAGCGGTTTAAACTCTGCAGTTCGTCCTCTGCTCATAACATTCACCTTCCTTTTTTAATAATTTTTAACTAAAACTTCATATGAATCTTTATCACTATTATCGTGGTAACTTATATAATTACTTTTAATTTTTATGATATTATAATTTTGTGCCCAATAATTAAAAGTACCATTATACCTAGTTCTATGCCATAATACATTAGAAACTGCAAATTTAATATTTCTTCTATTAAGGTCATCCAAATAATCAATCAATCGAATTTCTTCATCTTCATTCCAAAACTTATTATATTCACTAAATGTAATAAGATATGGAGGATCAAGATAAATAAAGTCATCTTCTTGCGGATTCATTCTCTCAATAAATTTCTGAAAATCCATATTATAAAATTCTATGTTTTTATCCTTGACATATTGAAAATAATCATTTAACGCTTTTACAACATTTTTATTAAAATCTACATTTCCAACAGGCAGATTAAAATCTCCTCTAGAATTAAAACGCAACATACGATTAAAACCATAAATTAGTAATAAATATAACAAGATCATATCATTCTTATTTTCATTAAAATCGTTTCGCATTTTTATATAAAATTCTTTATTATATTTTGAAAAATAAGTCTTTTTAAAATTTTTCCTATATTCACTAGGAACATCTCTATTAAGATAAGTTGCAGTCAAGTTATATTTTACAATAGTTTCTTTTATATTCTTCCAAAATTCATCTTCTTTTTGGCTATATGAAATTAAAAACTCATGCAATTTAATCATATAACTATCTATATCATTAAGACGATAACTATTTGCTTTTACATTTAAAAAAACACTTCCTCCTCCACAAAAAGGTTCTATAAATCTATTTATATTATTTGGAAAATGTTCTTTTAATTGTGATAATAATTTAAACTTGTCTCCAACATAAAAAAATGGAGAACGTCGATATTCAGATTTTTGCATTATTTGCCTCTTATTTTACTTATAAATATAAATTCTTTATGGTTATCTAACTTTGTTTTTCCCGCATTAAAATATTGATACGGTTTTTCAAAAACAGTCAATTCACCTTTAGCACTTAATATCTTCTCTATGCTCTCTAAAGTTATTTTATTTTTAGAAGAACTACTCTTAGAATTATATGTATTATTATATGATACTACAACAAATTTTGCATTAATTGAATTAATTAAATCTTCAAATGTTTTTGTTGCCGTACTTCTACAATAGTCGCTCATATTTTCCGGTTCAGGCTTACATGCCACACCTTTTAACTCAGGTTTTCTCCAAGTCGTAATATTCTCTAAAACATGATAAAATCTACTATATTGCCTAGAATTATAAGGAGGATCAATATAAACAATATCGCATATAATATTTTTAGCTAAAACATTTGCATCACACCTAGTTATAAAAATATCTTTATTATCATATTTATATGGCTCTATCAAATCAAATTTGAATGAATCATTAATTTTTTTACCTTTAATATATGCATCATAATGGCCTACAGTATTAGCAGCCTTATCCAAAGAATATAACAAAGACGTCAATAATATATTTTTTTCTTTTTCATTTAATAATTCTTTATCAATAGATTCTCTTATAAATCCTATAATTAAAGCATCATTATATGAAAAAAATTTATTTCCATAATTAATTGAAACATAATTATCTGCTATATCATCTGCTATCAAATTTTGAAATCTAGTTTTTATCTTATTTAATTTATCTAAATTATAACTATTTTGTTCAAAAAAAGCCCTGTATATAATTTCATTTGAAAACAAAAAATCATTGATATATATTGTAGACATATAGTCCAAAATTTTTTTACTAATTATTCCTGTTCCAGCAAAAATATCACAAAAACTATTTCCGCTACAATTATCAAGTATTAGTTCAATAATCCAATCAGCAATTTTATATTTACTTCCTGTATATCGTCTATTCCAAATTTGATATGCCATTTTACACCTCATAAGAATTGATAAAGCATTTCAATAAATTTATCTATTATTCTTTATATAAATATATCCTTTCTTTTTACTTAGAAAGGATATATTTATATAACAGATATGCTACATTATGTTTTATTAAATTTTTAATCCTAATCTTCTCATCATTTCATATAGGTTTATTACTTCAACTTTAAAATATTTAGCAACATCAGGTATTTTTACTTTTCCTATCTTTTGGTTCTCATTTAGTCCTGAAGCAGGTACTTCAAAAGTTACTATAGTATAATCATATGCTTTAGCTGCAGCTATAATCCATGGATCTGCAATTCTTTCATCTGCCCATCTTGCTAAACCTTTATCATTATAGAATCCACAATCATTTATAAATTGCATTACTTCAGTATACTTATCGATAACTTCTCTATCTTTATGTTTGCACTGAATAAACATATCACGTCTTTCATAAACCCATTTTTTTAATAAATCATTTCCTTCATTTAACTCATCTAAGACCAAGTCTAATAAAACTATATTACCATTTACTATTTCTTGATCAAAAATTTCCCAAAAAGTCGGTACTATATCATAACTATAAAATTGCCTAGCCGCAGTCATAAAAGTATTGGAGTCAATCAAAAACTTCTCATCAGTGTTCACCATAAAGTACCTCCAAACTTCTCAACTACTTTTGCAAAAGTTTTACTAGATGTGTTCGTTAAACGATATGCTTCAGTATAAGATGTTCTTCCGGTGTTTACACTATCACACAAAGCTCTTACAAATATTGTATCTAAACGACTTTTCATAGTATTATAATAATCACCACCTGTTGTATTTTTTGCTTTAGAAATATTAAAGTTTTTTATAGAATTCGATACAATACTAATATAATCATCATGATCTATTTTATTATTATCTAAAGCTTTCCTTGCCACAACAACTTCACTACAATAATATTTCAGCGAAATTTTTTTAATTTTTTCTTGATACTCGTTAAAATTATTTTTCCATTCTATAAGAAATATATCATTGGGTAAAATTAATTCTGCCGCAACTGCATTACATATACTTTCTACCTTATTAACTCCTTCTAATGTACTATTAGTATCATTATATAAATTACTTACTCCAATCCATATATGAGCTAATTCATGAAAAAGAGAAAATAATTTAGCCGCTTTAGAATCAGTCCCATTTATAAAAATTAATGGCGCTATTTTATTTACCAATACAAATGCTCTAAATTCATTAATATCTAGAGGTCTATGGTTATTATTTCCAACAACGCTATTAACCATAACAATTATTCCTATATTTTCTAATAAACTTCTTAAATAATTAAACGCAGAAGCTGCATCTTTACAAGATCCATGCCAATTATTTTTTAATTTCAAATCTTTTCTTATTGTTTTAGTTATTTCTAAATAATTATTATTATCTTGCATAGAGCCGACTATGGTTAATTCATCTGCTTCTATAAAATACCTATAATCACTCATCCATTCCTGTATTACTTCCATTTCACGAATAGTATCAATAAGATTTCTACTCGGCTTTTCTAATTTATAACTATCTATCGTCCTATACGATAAAAGATCTATTTTTTCTACAGGAGGTTCTTTGAGAAAAAAATAACCTAATGGAATATGAGATTTTTTACTAAATTCTTGAATTTGATTGAAAGTAGGTAATTTTACGCCCTCAAGCCATTCTTTAATGTGTTTAACAAGTTTTTCTCCTAATATTTTTTCATCAGATTGATTATAAGCCCAACGAATAACATTTAATTTAACATTAACCTCTGGCATATAGTAACCCCCTTTCTTAGAATTATATACTACACTAAATTATGCTTGTATTTAAATACAAGCATAATTATTTAATATAAAACAACCTAAAAAATTTATAAAATAATTAATATTCTATCTTATTCAAACCATATCATCACAAGCGGTTTGATTACGTAATCAAATCGCCTGTGATTTATTTTTCTTCGTTTAATATTCTATTGGCTAAAGAACGTACGTTTTGGGTACGTTCTTTTTTATAATTATATGTTTATGGTTTATCTCACTCAAACTCTATCGTTGCGGGCGGTTTGGTTGTGTAGTCAAACAGCACGCGGTTGATATGTTTTACTTCGTTTACTATTCTGTTGGCTGCGGTGGTAATTGTTGCAGGGGGCAGCATGGTAACTTCCGCCGTCATAAAGTCGGTGGTGGTTACGGCACGCAGGGCAATGGCGTAATCGTAAGTACGTTCGTCGCCCATAACGCCTACGCTGCGCATGTTGGTCAGCGCCGCAAAATACTGGCTGGGGCGCTCTGCCAGCGGCAGTTTGTCCACTTCTTCACGGTAAATGTAATCGGCATCCTGCACAATGGCAACTTTTTCTGCCGTTACTTCGCCGATAATGCGGATGGCAAGCCCAGGTCCCGGGAACGGCTGGCGGGTTACCAGATATTCCGGAAGGCCAAGTTCTCTGCCGGACTGGCGTACTTCGTCCTTAAACAAATCGCGCAGAGGCTCAACAATTTCTTTAAAATCTACAAAGTCGGGCAGGCCGCCTACATTGTGGTGGCTCTTAATGGTTGCCGATTCGCCGCCGAGGCCGCTTTCAACAACGTCCGGGTAAATGGTGCCCTGTGCCAGATAATCGACTGCGCCGATTTTTTTGGCTTCTTCTTCAAACACGCGGATAAATTCTTCGCCGATAATTTTGCGTTTGGCTTCCGGCGCGGTTACGCCTGCAAGTTTGCTGTAAAAACGTTCGCGTGCGTCTACGCATACAAAGTTAATGTCAAACAGGCCGCCTTCGCCGAATACGGAGCATACTTCTTCACGCTCGTTTTTGCGCAGCAGGCCGTGGTCTACAAATACGCAGGTAAGCTGTTTGCCGATGGCTTTGGCCAGCATTGCCGCGCAGACGCTGCTGTCTACGCCGCCGCTTAATGCGCACAGCACTTTGCCGCTGCCGATGCGTTCTTTCAACTCTTTAACGGTTTCTTCAACAAAGCTGTCCATTTTCCAGGTTCCGGCACAGCCGCATACATTATATACAAAGTTGCTCAGCATTTTGGTGCCGTTGTCGGTGTGCAGCACTTCGGGGTGGAACTGCACGCAGTACAGCCCGCGGCTTACATCCTCTGCCGCCGCTACCGGGCAGTTGGGGGTGTGCGCGGTAATTTTAAAGCCGGGCGCTGCCGTTTCAATGTAGTCGTTGTGGCTCATCCAGCACACGTTTTTGGCCGGTATATCTTTAAAAAGAAGGCTTTCCGTATCAAAGTCAACCAGTGTTTTGCCGTATTCGCGTTCCGGCGCTTTGCAAACATGCCCGCCCAGCATGTGCATCATCAGCTGGCTGCCGTAGCAGATGCCTAAAACAGGCACGCCCCAGCTGTAAATTTCCGCATCAATCGTGGGAGAATCCTCTAAATAAGCGCTGTTGGGACCGCCGGTAAAAATAATGCCTTTGGGGTTTTTGGCTTTAATTTTTTCAAGGCTCTGCCTGTAAGACACAATTTCGCAGTAAACGCCGCTTTCCCTTACGCGGCGGGCGATAAGCTGGTTGTACTGGCCGCCGAAGTCAATTACTAAAATCATTTCCTGGTTGTCGGTTTTCATAACGGCTTCATCCTCCTGTAAAGTTTTTTACGTTTTTCTTTATCTTTTAATTTTACAATATTAGGTGTAAAAAAGCAAACAAAATGCCCGCTTTTGCAAGGGTTTACAGGCTGTTTACCCTTCTTTGGCAATAACGCGGAAATCGCCGTCAATATCGCCCGCAAGCAGCTTGCGCAAAATGCTGTAACCGCCGCCAACAACTTCAATCGTGCCGTCAAGCACATCTACAAGCGGCTTCAGTTCGTCAACAACAGCCTGCGTATTGTAAGTGCCGGTATCCACAACGTAAAAATGCTCAAAGCCCTTAAACATTTTGCGCAGGTAAGCCTTACCTTCTTCCTCACCCTTTTCGGCAATCTGCGTTTCAAGGTTCAGGCTGCCGCTGCGCATAAAATCAAGCCAGCTTTCCGTCATAAAAATGCCTTTGGGCGCGCGGTTAATGCTTTTAATATCCGTTTTGGAAAGCAAAATATCCACGCAGTCGCGCGTTTTGGGTATTACAAGTTCTGCCGTAGTTGCCCTTAACTTTGCCGTTCCGCCGCCGCAGCCGCTTACGCAGATTAAAATGCGGTCTACGTTGGCAAAACTGTCGATAGTGTTCTGCAAATATTCTGCCAGCTCCTGCGGATTGCTGTGCAGGCGCTTCGGCAGAAAATACACCGGCGTATCGAGATTCAGTTCATCAATTAAATGCAGTATTTCTTTTTTTAGTGTTGGGCATGATAAAATTACCTGTTTCATGCTGATGCTCCTTTTATAACCTTCTGTAATAAGTATAGCACAGAGCAATGCGGCGTTAAACGCAGTTTTGTAAAATATCGCGCCGGAGATTGACCGCGCCCTTTTGGCAATAATATAATAAAATTGTAAATTTATAAATTTTAAACCGTTACCATACTTTAAGCGAGGTTTTTATGAACACCAGATTTTTATTTACGCATATGCCGCCGGGCAGGCTGTTTTTAATTACGGCCGGGCCGGGAGCGGTTGGCATGCTGGCTTCGGTGCTGTTTTACATGGTAGACGGCATTTTTATAGGCCGCTATCTTGGTGAAACGGCGTTTGCCGCACTGAACCTTGCTTTGCCGTTTGTAATCATTAATTTTTCGCTCTCCGATTTAATCGGCGTCGGTTCTTCCGTGCCTATTGCCATTAAGCTTGGCGAAAAAAAGAACCATACTGCCAACAATATTTTTACCTGCGCCTGCGTGCTTACCTTTTTAACAAGTATCGGCGTTGGCGCGCTGCTGTATTTTGGCGGGCCATACCTGCTTTCGCTGTTGGGTGCAAAGGGCGAGCTGCACGCGCTGGCGTTAAGCTACCTGCGCGTTTATGCATTAACGGCGCCTGTTACCACCATTGTTTTCGGCGCAGACAGCTACCTGCGCATCTGCGGGCAAATACGCACCAGTATGTTCCTTAATATTGGCATGGCGGTTATCAGTTTTGTGCTGGAATTTTTATTCCTTGCCGTTTTTGGCTGGGGCATTTGGGCAGCGGCGTTTGCTTCCAGCCTTGCTATGATGGCAGGCGCGGCTGTATCGCTGTACCCGTTTTGGCGGAGATATTTGCAGCTTAAATTCTGCCGCCCAAGTTTTTCAGCGGCAATGATTGCCAATATTTTTGTATGCGGCTGCCCGATATTTTTAAACAATGTTTCCGGGCGCTTAACTTCGATAATGATGAACTTTTTGCTGCTGCGCTTTGGCGGCACCACGGCAGTTTCGGTATACGGCGTTTTAATGTATGCCGACAGCTTTATTACAGAGTTTTTGTACGGCATGTGCGACGCCTTGCAGCCTGCGGTTGGCTACAACTGGGGCGCAGGCAATTCGCGGCGCATCAGCCAGATAGAGCGCTACTGCTACGGAACGGCGGCCGGCGTATCGCTTATATCGGCAGCGGTGATGATACTGTTTCCGCTTAAAATCACCCAGTTTTTTGTGCCCAATGGCGACAGCGGGTTTTTAACCCTTACCGCTGCTGCCGTGCCCATATTTGCAGTGGCGTATCTGGCACGCTGGGTTTCACTGGCAACCGAAAGCTACATGACGGCGGTTGGCAAATACTTGCAGGCATCGGTTATTTCCGTTGTTACAGCATTTGCCGCGCCCGCGCTGATACTTATTGTGCTCTTCCCGCTCGGGCTTGACGGCTTATGGCTTAACTACCCGCTGACGGCAATAGTATGCGCCGTGCTTTCCGTTATAATTATCAAACGCTTCAGCAAGGATTTGCTTGCAAAAGCGAAGCAGAAACATTCTTAAAAAAATAAAAGCAGTTTCAAAATTTCAATAAAAAATCCCGCAAACAAGCGGGATTTTTTATTTGAATAATATTATCAAAAAATTAAATCAATTATATATTAAATTGTTTATTGCAAATGCTTGTGATATAATTTTACTATTAATAAAAATACAGCAGCATGTTTTTAAAATGCACCTGTAACAAGCAGGAGGAAATAAAATTGATTACCTTAAAAAACGGTGACGGCATCAAATGGCCGCACGGCAAGCGCATTGCCGTTTTGTTGACCTTTGATTTTGACGCCGAATACCTGCGTTATTCCGTAACCGGGCAGAGCGCGCTCGGCTTTTCGGATATTTCGCGCGGGCAGTACGGGCCGCACGAAGGCTTAAAGCGCTGCCTTGACATGCTGGCGCGCCAGAACATTAAAACCACGTTTTTTGTGCCCGGCATTGTTGCCGAAAAATATACGGACGAAGTAAAAAAAATTGCCGCCGCAGGGCACGAGCTCGCCTATCACGGCTATGCGCACGATGCGCGCCCCGGCATCCCGCCCGAGGAAGAAGAAGCCAATATGGCAAAAGCGGAAGCCATTCTTGAAGCCATCAGCGGCAAAAAAGTAATTGGCCACCGCGCCCCGCTTGATACCTTGCAGACTTACGGCGTTAAGCTGATGCAAAAACGCGGTTATTTATACAGCAGCACCTTAAAGGACTGCGACTGGGCATACATCCACGAAGGTGGGCACCCTGTTGTGGAACTTCCGACTGAACCCGGCTTTGACGATTTTTCGTTCTTTTATTTTTCGTACGCCGATGCGCACACCATTACCTGCAGCTACCCGGCAGAATATGTTTACAATATGTGGAAGGACGCCTTTGACGAACTGGCAAACGAGGGCGACAAAATTATGTGCCTTAAGCTGCACCCGCAGCTGATTGGGCGTTCAAGCCGCATCCGCATGCTGGAGCGACTGGTGCTTTACATGCGCCAAAACGGTGCGTGGATTGCCGGCTGCGAAGAAGTTGCGCGCTATGTGCTGGCGCAAAACAGAAAGGAGGCTGACGCCGATGCTGTGGCCAAATAACAAATGCCTTGCGCTGATGCTTTCTTTCGATATCGACGCCGAAACGCTGTGGCTTACGCGCAACGAAATCAATAAAAACCACCCCGCCAACCTAAGCCGCGGGCTGTATTCCGTAAAGCAGGGCATTCCCCGCATTTTGCGGATGCTGGAAGAAGAAAACCAGCACGCCACCTTTTTTACTACGGCCTACACAGCAGAGCTTCACCCCGAAGTTATTAAATGCATTGCCGCCTGCGGGCACGAAATTGCCTACCACGGCTACCTGCACGAAGTTTACGATACTTACGAAAAAGAAAACGCGCTGATGGCAAAGGCCGAAAACATCATTAAAGGCCTTACCGGCAGGCAGATGGTGGGCCAGCGCTCCCCGGACGGCTTTATATATGATTTTCACCTTCAGCTGTGGCTGGACAGGGGATATATTTATTCCTCCAACTGGCGCGATAACGACGGGCCGTTTCTGCACAAAATAAACGGCAAAACCGTGCCCATTGTGGAACTGCCCAAAGACGGCATAGTGGATGACACCAGCTACGATATGTACACCATTCAGGCGCCGGAACACCACTACCTGCGCAGCGGGCGCGAAATGACCGGCATTTGGATGGAAGAATTTGACGGGCTTGCCGACGAAGGACGCATGATGAATTTTGTAATGCACCCGCAGTTTATTGGCCGCCCCGGCTATGTGCGCGCCCTGCGCGATTTTATACGTTACGCCAAAGACAACGGCGCCTGGATTTGTACCGACGAACAGGCCGCACGCTGGGTACTGGCACAGAACGGCTTTACCGAATTTGCCTGATTTGGGCGCTTGCGCCTGCAATAAATAAAAAGATGAGAGGGGTTAAAAAAATGTTCAGCAAAAAACTTACCAAAAAATTATTGGCTTTAGGTGCGGCAGCAATGCTTGCACTGGCAGCAGCCGGCTGCGGCGGCAGCGATAAGGCCGACGCTCCTAAAGAAGCGGCAAACGGCAAACTTACCATTGCCATTAACGCCACCTTCCCGCCGTTTGAAAGCGTTAAGGAAGGCACGCACGATTATGTCGGCGTCGATATTGATATTGCCCGTTATATCGGACAAAAACTCGGCAAAGAAGTTACCTTCACCGACATGAAGTTCGCTTCCCTTGTACCCACCCTGCAAAGCGGCCGCGCCGATATGATTGTATCGGCTATCAGCCCTACGGACGAGCGCAAAGAAGTGCTTGACTTTACCGAACCTTACTACTACCCGATGAAAGCCATTATCTGCCAGAAAGGCGCAGGCTACGACAGCTTTGAAAAACTTAAAGGCCAGAAAGCAGGCGCTTCCATGGGCACCACCTATGTACAGGAGCTGAAAGACGCAGGCGGCATTGAAGTTGTGGAACTTGACAACACGCCGCTGGTTGTGCAGGATATTTTAAACGGACGCCTTGCCGCAGGTTTGTTTGACGCAGCACAGGCCGCCGTATTCATCAGCCAGAACGATAAACTGGAAATGCACACCTTAAACCTGCCGATTGTTTACGCCGATACTTTTGCCATTGCGCTGCCGAAGGGCTCTAAAGATGTTGCCACGGTAGACGGCATTTTAAAAGAAATGCAGAAAAACGGCGAAATGCACAAAATTCTGGTTAAGCACCTTGGCGAAACGGCTACCAAACAATATGAAGAAGCCATTGCCAAACTCGACATTGCAAAATAAAACCAACCCGGCAGTGCGCTGTACTGCCGGGCTTTAACTTAAAGGAGCAACATTATGCTTGATTTTTCCGTACTCGACCCATACCTGCCGCTTTTAGCCTCAGCAGTATGGATTACCATTAAATTTACGTTCTTTTCCACCCTTATCGGCTTTTTGGGGGGCTTTATTTTAGCACTTATCACACTTTCGCACAACAAGGTATTTTCCTTCCTTGCCAAAGCGTATATCTCCGTTTTCCGCGGTACGCCGCTTCTGGTTCAGCTTATGCTTATCTACTTTGCCACGCCGCAGCTTACGGGCTACACCATCAGCGCGCTGGAAGCAGGCGTGCTTTCCTTCGGGCTGAACTCCGCCGCCTATATCTCCGAAGCGCTGCGCGGCGGCATCCTTTCCGTAGACCGCGGCCAGTGGGAAGCCTCCATGTCGCTGGGCGTGCCTACCCACCGCTTTATTCTTGATGTTATTCTGCCGCAGGCAATTAAAAACGCACTGCCTTCGCTCGTTAACGAAAGCATTATGCTTTTGAAGGATTCAAGCCTTGTTTCCGTTATCGGCGTGGCCGACACACTGCGCTGGGCGGATTTGATTCAGGCCAAAACCTTCCGTGCGTTTGAAGCCTTTATTGTGGCCGCCGCAGTTTATTATGTGCTGGTAATGCTGCTCAACCTTTTGGGCGCATACCTTGAAAGGAAGGTGCGCGTAAGTGATTAAAGTTGAACATCTTGCCAAAAGCTTCGGCACGCTGCAAGTTTTAAAAGATATTTCGCTCAGCATTAATAAAGGCGAAGTTGTAACCATTATCGGCCCTTCGGGCAGCGGCAAATCGACGCTTCTGCGCTGCTTAAACCTGCTTGAACGCCCCGACAGCGGCAAAATTATTTTTGACGGCACCGATATTTTAAGCGGCAAAGTAAAAATTGAAAGCATCCGCAAAAATGCGTGCATGGTTTTTCAGCATTTTAATTTGTTTGCCAATATGACGGCGCTGCAAAACGTGGCTTATGCGCCGCGCGTTGTTAACGGGCTGAGCCGTGCCGACGCCGAAGCCAAAGCGCAGAAGCTGCTGGAAAAAGTAGGCCTTGGCGATAAATCGGGCCAGTACCCCAGCCGTCTTTCCGGCGGGCAGAAACAGCGCGTTGCCATTGCCCGCGCCATGGCTATGGAACCGGAAGTGTTGCTTTTGGATGAACCTACCTCCGCACTCGACCCGGAAATGGTAAAAGAAGTGCTTGACGTTATTAAAGGGCTTGCCAACACCGGCATTACCATGGTGTTGGTAACGCACGAAATGGGCTTTGCCCGCGATGTTTCGGATGTTATTCATTTTATGGACGAAGGTTATTTAATTGAAAGCGCGCCGCCGCAGGAATTTTTTGCGAACCCCAAAACGGAACGCGCGCGTAAATTTTTATCCACCATTTTATCGTGAGGCAGCTTATGAAAATTTTAATTATCAACCCCGATTACGGCATGACGCAGGAAGAAATGGCTTTGCGCTGCCGCATTCTGGAAGAATACACGGCGCCCGACACGCAGCTTGCCATGGTGTGCCCGCAAAACTCCGGTGTAGAGCTTAACTCTGCCCTTGATGTTGTACTTGCAGCACCAGAAATTGTGCAGCTTGCGGCAGACGGGCAGAACGCCGGTTTTGACGCCGTTATTTTGTATTGCTTCAGCGACCCCGTTATCGACGCCTGCCGCGAAGCATTGCGCATTCCCGTTATCGGCGGGGCGCAGGCCTCCTGCCTGGCAGCGCTTAACGTGTGCCGCAGCTTCGGCGTAATACTGGCAGACGAAGCACGCCTGCCGGAGAAAAAACTGTTCCTGCGCACGCTCGGCGTAAGCCCGGAACGCATCGGGCAAATTGCCGCCGTTAATTTAAACGGCATCTCGCCCTGGGCGGACAGAGAAACAACCTTTAAAAAGCTGCTGGCCTGCGGGCAGAAAATGATGCGCGAAACGCACACCGAAGCCATTGTTTTAGGCTGCCTTTCCTTCCTAGGGCTGGCAGAGCCTTTAAGCCGCGTGCTTGGCATACCTGTTATCGACCCGGCCATTGCCGCCGTAACAACCGCCGAAAGCATTGTGCGCCAGCACCTTTTTACCAGTAAAGTAAGCTACCCCCTGCTGTGCAGCAAAGCACGTGAGATTATAAGGGAAATTTAAAACATCAAATTAAAACCACATAAACAGCAAAAACCCCGCGGTAAAAACCACGGGGTTTTGTTGTAAGGGGAAGTTCTATGAAAAGTTTGAAAGGATGTATTTTAGCTGAAGTTCAGCTAAATGTCATTACATCATGCCGGGCATGCCGCCGCCCATAGGCATTGCCGGTGCAGCTGCTTCTTTGGCAGGTTTGTCGGCAACAATGGATTCGGTGGTAAGAATCATAGCGGCAATGCTTGCTGCATTTTGCAGTGCGCTTCTGGTAACTTTGGTCGGGTCAACGATACCGGCTTCAATCATGTCAACATATTCTTCGGTAAGAGCGTTGAAGCCAAAGCCTTTACGGCTGCGTTTAATGGTATCTACAATAACTGCGCCTTCAAGGCCTGCGTTGTAAGCGATTTGGCGGACAGGTTCTTCAATAGCGCGTTTAACGATTTCCACGCCGGTTTTTTCGTCGCCGGTTGCTTTAATGCGGTTCAGTGCGGGCTGTACTTGCAGAAGTGCGGTGCCGCCGCCTGCAACAATACCTTCGGCAACTGCTGCGCGGGTTGCGTTAAGAGCATCTTCAATGCGCAGTTTTTTATCTTTCAGTTCAACTTCGGTTGCAGCGCCAACTTTAATTACTGCTACGCCGCCTGCAAGTTTGGCAAGGCGTTCCTGAAGTTTTTCTCTGTCGAATTCGGAAGTGGTTTCCGGAATCTGGGCACGGATTTGTGCAACGCGTGCTGCGATTTCTTCTTTGCTGCCGCCGCCGTCAACAATGGTGGTGAGTTCTTTGGTTACGCGAACCTGGCCTGCGCTGCCGAGGTCTTCCAGGGTTGCGCTGTCGAGTTTGCGGCCAACTTCTTCACTGATAACGGTTGCGCCGGTGAGGATTGCAATATCCTGCAGCATAGCTTTGCGGCGGTCGCCGAAGCCGGGGGCTTTAACGGCAACTGCTTTGAAGGTGCCGCGCAGTTTGTTTACAACAAGGGTTGCCAGTGCTTCACCTTCAACATCTTCAGCGATGATGAGGAGCTCACGGCCGCCTTGTACAACTTTTTCAAGTACAGGCATAATGTCCTGAATTACATTGATTTTGCGGTCGGTAATAAGTACCAGCGGGTTGCTGAGAACAGCTTCCATTTTATCGGTATCGGTTACCATGTACGGGCTGATGTAGCCACGGTCAAACTGCATGCCTTCAACAGTTTCAAGGCAGGTTTCCATGGTTTTGGATTCTTCAACGGTAATAACGCCGTCGTCGCCAACTTTTTCCATAGCGTCAGCAATCAGATTGCCGATTTCTTCATCAGCTGCAGAAATGGAAGCTACCTGAGCTTTTGCTTCTTTGGTTTCTACTTTTTTGCTGATTGCTTTCAGTTCGTCAACCAGAACGTTTACTGCGTTCTGAATGCCTTTTTTAAGAATCATCGGGTTTGCACCTGCTGCTACGTTGCGCAGGCCTTCATGTACCATAGCCTGTGCCAGCACGGTTGCGGTGGTGGTGCCGTCGCCTGCTACGTCGTTGGTTTTGGTTGCAACTTCTTTAACAAGCTGTGCGCCCATGTTTTCAAACGGGTCTTCCAGTTCAATATCGCGGGCAATGGTTACACCGTCGTTGGTAATGGTAGGTGCGCCGAATTTTTTCTCCAGCACAACGTTGCGGCCTTTAGGCCCAAGGGTTACTTTTACGGCATTAGCCAGTGCGTCAACGCCGCGTTCAAGGCTGCGGCGAGCTTCTTCGTTAAATTTTATTTCTTTAGCCATTTAAAATGCACTCCTTTAAATTCTTTATCAATTACAGTACGGCAAGTACGTCGCGTTCGCTCAAAATCAAATATTCTTTGCCGTCAAGTTTAAATTCGGTTCCGGAATATTTTGCAAAAACAACTTCTTCGCCAACTTTAACTTCCGGAGCAACGCGGGTGCCGTTATCAAGCACGCGGCCTGCGCCGACAGCAATTACTTTACCGGTCTGCGGGCGTTCTTTGGAAGCAGTATCGGGAAGGTAAATACCGCTGGCAGTTTTTTCTTCTTTAGTAGTAATTTCTACAACAATGTGGTCTGCTAATGGTTTCAACATTTGTAATTCCCCTTTCAATATAGTTACATTGGTATTAATTTCGTTTTATCTTGTTAGCACTCACTTTCTTCGAGTGCTAACTACAATTATTATTATATCCGTTATTTGTAAAAATGCAAGTACCTTTTTTGACAAAATAGTGAAAAAAAGAGGTAAAAAGAAAAAATCAGGCTATTTATTATAACTATGTTTACAAATATAAAGAGTATTAGCAAACCCAAAAATTATTACACAAAACTGAAACCACATTGCTCCAGCAAAAGATTCTGCGTAATAAGGTGTAACACCATTAGAAATAATATTTATAAGTATACCCCATATCTGTTGGCAGCAGCCTACCCCCAATACCCATATAAAAGTATTAACAAGCCCCATAGATGTTGCTAAAAAAGCAGGCGGAGAAATTTCTTTTACTATCGTATAACAAACAGTAATTATCAACATTTGCATCAATCCAAAAATAAAATTTAATGTAATTAATTCTGCAGTATTAAGTCCATCAACATTAGCAGCCATATAAACCCATGATAATAAAAATATAATGTTGCAGATTAGAACTATTTTTAATTTATTACAATGTTTCATTAAATAACCGGCCATTGTACCACCCATTACCAAGCCTACAGCAGAACTAAGTAAAATAATACTAATAGTTTTCTGGTCATATCCGTAAACATCAGAAAGATAAATGCCGTTCCATAATGATTGTAAACTGTGGCCGCTTGAAGAAATACTCATACAAATAAAAGCACAGTTAAAAATAAAAGGTATATTTACAGCTCCATATAACTGTTGCTTTACAGAAAAAATGTTTTTGTTTTTAATACAATCTTGTATACCCACAATATTTTCCGGCGGTCTGTCACTAACCTTAAATAATACCATTAAAGCCAATATCAAACTAAAAATAGATAAAATAAACATAACTGTCCGCCATCCAAAATTTGTCATAAGTACCTGCAACGGCATTGTAGAAACAACTCCGCCTAATGCGCCTATTCCCATAAACAATCCGTATACAGGGGTAAATTCTTCTTTTTTATACCATGCCGAAATAATTTTAGTACCTACCAAAAAATATCCGGCAACAGAAAAACCTATAATTATTCTGCTAGCAAGTAATACATAATAATTTTCTGCCACGCCAAATAAAAAGTTACCTGCTGCAGTTAACAGCAACATACAAACCAATGCCTTACTGCTGCCAAAACGGTCTACAAAAACTCCTGCCGGAATCTGCCCCAATGCATACGGCCACATAAAACACAATCCCATTAATCCAAACTGAACTGAATTCATAGCAAAACTTTTCATTAATTCAGGACCTAAAATGGCAGGTGCCATACGCGAAAAAGGAGCGTACATATAACTTATAGATAAAATAAAAAAAACAAGGAGTCTAATACGCTTAAATTGTATTTTTGCTGATTCTTCTGCTGCTCTACGCATATTATCACCCCTTATTCTTATTTACTTATGTTTATCAACCGTATTCATAAAAGCCGCCTGCATTAAAAGATATCGGTCTGTATATACATTAAGATTTTTTCCTGTAATTTCTTCAATTTTTTTAATTCTGTAATAAATTGTATTAATGTGCACAAAAAGTTTTTTTGCTGCTTCATCCAGCGTTTGCGTATTGAAAATAGCATCTAATGTCCCTAATAAATCGTAATGATATGCTAAATCATATTGTCTGAGCGGCAATAGAATATTTTTGAAAATCCACACAGCTTCTGGCGAATCTTTATATCTAAGACACAAAAGTTTCGGAATCCATTCTACTGCATCAATAACACCGTTTATATTATTTTCATTTACTATTACAGCTGTTTGCAGCGCTAATTCATATTGTGTCACTATTTCAGAAAGCTTTTCAAAGTATGGCGTTATAATAATTTTTCCTTTTTTGAAAACTGTTTGCAAATGTTTCCTAAAAATATCCATTGCTTTGTTTGGAATTATCACTACATTCCAATAGTCTTCTTCTAAAATCAGATGCTGTATTGCATATTGTTCACAATAAATCTTTAGTTTACGCAAAGGTATAGACTTAGAAAACAAAATAATATTATATTTATCCCTTTTTTCAAAACCATACTCTTTAACTTTTTCTAATAAAATTTTTTGATGGCTTAAATTACCTACTTTCAATTCATTCCATAATTTCAAAATAAGTTTTGTTTCATCATCATAACTTTCCCAAAGTTTAATAGATAAAAACGCAGCAGTCTGCTGGCACAGCAGACTTTTTTTATGTGCCAGAAAAACATCACTGTTTGTTCTGTTTTCTTTATCTCCTGCTAATGGCAGCATAACAAGATATCCAACCACAGTGTTTCTAACATAACAAAAAAACAGGCTCATATTATCAGTTTCGTACCCTTTATAGTACATATCACTGCTATAATGTCCTCCCTTAATTTGTGCTACATACTCATCTATCACTTTATGATTAAGATTTACGCCATTTCTGCTCGCCAAAAGTTCGAAACGTTTATTAAAAAGCAACAAAGGATTCTTTATATAATTTGCTAAAACTCCCAATATTGCCGCTGCATGGTTTTCATTAACAGATTTTTTCATAAATTCCTGAAAAATACCATTCAGCTCAACTAACATATTAGTTGTATAATTTTGAATTTCATTGTTAATTACGGTATTCATTTCACGAAAATAAACATCTCGTTTAATTTCAAAAACAGCTACACCATATTTATCTGCTATATCAATAATGCTTTGTGGAATTTTATTAATAAAACGTTTTGTTTTAATCCCTATTGCGGATATATTTTGTGCTAATTTCTCAAAATTTTTATCTTGCAGCTCAGGATTATGGCTGAATGCATACCATGTTGTCAATACAAATTCTCCACCCTTACACCATTCCCATAAATCAGGTGCTTCCAGTATTGTCACGTGCTGAACCAATTTATCAAGATCAGCATGCTTGTTAACGAGCTTTGCTCTTTCATTAAACCATTTAATATTTTGTAACTGTCTTATATTAACAGGCTTCATTAATCATCACCTCTTTTCAGATAATTATAACTCCCCACAAATATATTATATATTATATACGCGACTTTAAATATTTGTGTTTACAAAAAAACGTTGCCTTTTTTTGTAGTTTTCTACATATCGCTAATATTCTTTTATAAGTACAATAAACGTAACATCAGATATACAGTTCAAAGCGCGCGTAAATTATCTGAATTGTCTGCAATTAAAAATTGCAAAAATATTAAAAGGGGGTTTAAACCGTGTTTAGGAAAATTACTGATGCCGTTGTACGTTTTTTAAAAGAATATCTCCCCAGTTCTTATTGGCTGGCACTTATTCTCACCTTAATAGTTTTCCTGTATGCAGCAATTTTTACAAATACACCACTTGAAAAAATGTTTTCCATTACAGGTAAAGGCATGTTCCGTCTTTTGGCATTTACCATGCAAATGGTACTTATTTTAATTACAGGCTACGCTCTCGCTAAAGCGCCTATAGTTGTAAGGTTCTTAAAATATCTGGCACGTCTGCCTAAAAATGCTACTCAAGCAATTATCTTTACGGCATTTATAGCAGCAGTAAGCACCTATATCCACTGGGGCTTCGGCCTCGTAGCAGGTGCTCTTGTAGCAAAAGAAGTAGCTATTGTTAACTACGGCAAAAAAATTCATTATGCACTGTTAATTGCAGCTGCATACAGCGGCAACCTGCTCCGCGGTCCTTCTTCATCCGTATTTTTAGGGCCTACTGACCCTAACCATGTAGCAGCAGATTTAGTTGGCGTTATTCCGCTTGCTGATACACTGTATAATCCTTATAACATTGCTATGACTCTTATTTTACTTTTCACCATTCCATATATGTTTAAATTTATGATGCCAGACGAAAAAGATGTTGTTGAAATAAGTCCGGAAATTGTAAAAAAAGAGCTGGAAGCCAAAGAAAAAGAAGCAGCTGCCAAAGCTGCAAAAAAACCACTTAAAGAAATGACTTTTGCTCAACGCATGGAAGAAAACTGGTCTTTGCAGTTCATTGTTGCAACTATTCTGCTCGTTTACATAGTATTGGATACAATGCGTACAATGTCACTTAACTTAAGCATCAATATGATGATCTTAATCTTTTTGGTTGCAGGCCTTTACGCATATAAAACACCAGGAGCTTATGCAAAAGCCGTTAAAGATGCCTGCGGAACATGTGACGGCATGATTTTGCAGTTTCCGTTTTATGCGGCAATTATGAACATGTTGAGTGAAACCGGACTTTCAACTCAGCTTGCCAACTGGTTTGTTAATATTTCCACTGCTGAAACTCTGCCTCTCAACGCATTCTACGCAGCAGGTCTCATTAACCTGTTCGTACCTTCAGGCGGCGGCTTATGGGCAATTCAGGGTCCGATTATGCTTGAAGCAGCTAAAAACCTTGCAGCAGACCCGGCGGCCGTTATGATTGGTATGGGCTGGGGTGATTCCTGGACAAGCCAGTTGCAGCCATTCTGGGCTCTACCGCTTCTTGCTATTGCAGGCCTTGATGTAAACGATATTATGGGTTACTGCTTCTTCGTACTTGTATGGTCCGGTATCGTAATTTCAGCAACGCTGCTTTTATTGTAGTCATATTTGTTTGATATTGAAGTTTCTAAATTGATTGGAGGTTAACATTATGCAGGATATAGCAATTCTTTCAGCAGTCAGAACACCTATAGGCAATATTGGCGGCACATTAAAAAACATACAACCGGAAAAGCTTCTGGAAATTGTTTTTTCCGGAGCTATTGAAAAAGCCGGCATTAAAGCCTCCGACATAGATGAAGTAATAGCCGGTCAAACCAAACAATCTACCGATGCGCCCAATATAGCCCGTCTATCATCATTAATGGCAAAAATTCCCGAAGAAATTCCGGCTTATACAGTTCACCGTCAATGCGCTTCAGGGCTTCAGGCTATCTGGAACGGAATGCAAGCAATATGCTGTGGTGATGCTGATGTCGTATTGGCAGGCGGAGTTGAGAGTATGAGTACTGCTCCTTTTTATATCCGGGGCGCACGTTATGGTGTAGGTACAGGTAATGCTCTTTTACTTGACCCCAATGTTGAAAGCCAGCCACGCTCTCAGCCGAGTGATATTTACGGTACATTCAATATGATTCAAACCGCCGATAATGTTGCTGTTAAATACGATGTATCACGGCAAGATCAAGATAATTTCGCACTTACCAGCCAGCAAAATGCTATTGCAGCCATTGACAGCGGACGTTTTAAAGATGAAATTATCCCTGTTATAATACCGCAAAAAAAAGGTGAACCAATAATATTCGATACCGATGAATACCCAAAACGTACGACTAATGCAGAAAAACTGGCAAAACTCCGCACCATTTTTAAAGACGGCACCGTAACAGCCGGAAATGCATCCGGCCGTAATGATGGCGCAGCGGCAGTTGTTCTTGCTTCTAAAGAAAAAGCAGCTGAAATCGGCATTAAGCCTATGGCTGTAATCAAAGCCTGCACAGCCGTAGGAGTTGACCCAAAATATATGGGAATTGGCCCTGTACCGGCAATAAATAAACTTCTTAAAAAGGTTAATTGGGAAATAGAAAACGTAGACCTGTTCGAAATTAACGAAGCATTTGCAGCGCAGGCAGTAGCATGCGCAAAAGAGCTTAATCTTCCGCTTAATCGTTTAAATGTTAACGGTGGGGCAATAGCTCTTGGTCATCCTTTAGGATGTTCCGGTACACGCATTATAGTTACTTTAGTACACGAAATGGTTAAACGCGGCAGCAAACGCGGCATCGCAGCAATCTGTGTTGCAGGTGGACTTGGTATGGCTGCAGCAGTAGAAGTTGAATGAAGGGAAGGGATAAAAATGGCTGTCAATAAAGTAACTACTATCCAAGAAGCAATATCCCATGTTAAAGACGGCGACCGTATCATGGTTGGTGGTTTTGGCCTAAGGGGTTGCCCTGACGATCTTATAGATGCTCTGGTTGCAGCTCACAGAAAAAACCTTACAATCATCAGCAATGACCTGGGCTCGCCCAACATCGGTTTAGGTCGCCTGCTCACTGAGAACTGCATTAAAGCACTTATCGGAACTTTTTACAACTGGAACTACGATGTTGCCGAAGCTAAAAATTCAGGACGTATTGAAGCAACTCTTGTTCCTCAGGGTACTTTTGCTGAATCCATACGTGCTGCAGGCTGTGGCATTCCGGCCTATTATACTCTCGTTTCAGCGGGAACGGAACTTGGAGAAGGTAAAGAAATCCATAAATTTACGGTAGATGGCATCGAACGTGAGTATGTTTTGGAACATGCTATTTATGCAGACGTTGCACTGATTAAAGCCGCTGCAGCTGATACTTTAGGCAATCTCATTTACTATCGTTCTGCCCGCAATTTTAATCCGGCTATGGCTATGGCTGCAAAATATACCATCGCTCAGGTAGATAAAATTGTTGAACCGGGGGAATTAGACCCGGAAAACATTGTTACTCCGCATCTGTTCGTTAATGCAGTTGTTCTGGGAGGTGGAAAATAATGCTAAACTTAACAAAAGATGAAATTAATGCTCGTATTGCTAAAAACATTGCAGCAATTTTTAATGAAACCGATAAAATTACCATTATTAATCTCGGTGTAGGCATTCCGACACAAGTTTCTAATTATGTTACTAATGACAAAGTATTTTTGCAAGCCGAAAACGGTATGTTGGGAGTTGGCCCGATTGCTAATGGTGATGAAATTGATCCTCAGCTTATAAACGCCGGCAGACAGCCAGTAAAATTAACTCCCGGCTGCTCATTTTTTGACAGTACTACTTCATTTGCTATGATTCGCGGCGGTCACATTGACACCACTGTACTAGGAGCCTTTGAAGTTGACCAAGACGGTAATGTTGCTAACTGGATTATACCTAATGGCAAAATGTTTGGTGTTGGAGGAGCAATGGATTTAGTTGCCGGTGCAAAACAGGTAATAATAGCCATGACTCACACCAGCAAAAAAGGTTCCAAATTAATAAAGAAATGTACTTTGCCAATTACAGGCAAAGGAGAAGTTGATGTAGTTGTAACGGAACTTGGACAATTCCGTTTTAAAAACGGAAAAGTAATTCTTGAAAAAATCGCTTCTGAAATTGATTTAGATTATATAAAGAGCGTAACCGAACTTGAATATGAAATAAGCCCGAGTCTTACTAATCTTGAACCTTAAATATTAAAAAATTAAGCGGAGCATAATTATAAAATTATACTCCGCTTTTTAATTTTCAGTATGTATTAGGCCAAAAGCCAGTCCAATACATTAATCCTGCGTATGCCATTGTAATCAGCGTCAGGATCTTCATCAAGTGTCAATATAAACTTAGGATAATGGTCATTAATTTTCATCAGAGAAGCCAGTTCACGTTTTAAAGTATTATCATCACGTACAGTTGCAGCCACCTGATAATAAATTATTTCCGAACTTTTTACTGCCACAAAGTCAACTTCCAGCATATCTATTTTGCCAACAAAAACTGTATAACCACGCCGCAAAAGTTCTAAATAAACAATATTTTCCAAAATATGACCTGCGTCAAAAGAACGCTCTCCGAGGAGCATCGTTCTCAGCGCCATATCAACAGCATAATATTTTTCGTTATTACGCAAATGCTGACGTCCTTTAATATTGTAACGTCCCGCTTTATATACAATAAAAGCTTCTGTAAGAGCACTTAAATATTTTTCAACTGTTCTTACGTCAATTTTCCGTCCTTCGCTTGTCATAGTATCGGCAATTTTTTTTGATGATAGTTCATTGCCAATATTATCAAATACAAAACGAACTACACTCTCCAACATTAATGGGTCCGAAATATTTTTTCTTACCATTATATCTTTAATTACTACTGTATTATAAATTCCTTCAAGATAATCGTTAATCTGTTTTCTGTCAAAAACAAGCACTCCGGGGAAAGAACCATATTCAATATAACGGCGGTACAAAACAGGCAGATTATTCTTATCCTGCTGCACCGACACAAATTCCTTAAAGGAGAGCGGCAGCATTCGGATTTCAACATAACGCCCGGAAATCATTGTTGCCAGTTCACTTGAAAGCATATAGGCATTTGAACCAGTAACATACAAATCAATATCAGAGCGTAAATTGAGGCTATTTAAAACTGCCGGAAAATCCTTCACCTGTTGTATTTCGTCCAAAAAAATATAATTCATTATATCAGGCTTAATATTTTGAATAATATACTCATGAAGCAGCTCCGGCTCCAGTAATTTTCTATATGTAAAATCTTCAAAATTTATTTTTATAATCTGCTTTTCACTAATACCGTTTTTTAAAAGATACTGCTGAAAAATTTCCATTAAAGTAGATTTACCGCAGCGCCTGATACCGGTAATAATTTTTATTACATCAGTATCTTTAAATGATATAAGCTTATTTAAATATTCATTGCGCTCTATATATTTTGGCATTATATCACCGCCTTTACAATATACATTATAATGCATATTATCATCATTTTCAATATTTTATCTACATTGTAATGTATTTTTTCTTTGCTTTTTCTTCTGCAAATACAAGATGATGTAATTTATATAAACCAAAACGGAGCATAACTTTTGATTATGCCCCGTTAATTGCTTTATTTTATTTTCACATCAATAAAGTATGTGCTTTTTGCTGCCAGTCCTCCGTGCTGCTGCCGCTGCCCTGCGCAAAATCGGGCTTGCCGCCGCCGCGCCCGTTAAAAATTTCGTTTGCTTTTTTGCAGTATTCGCGGCAGTCGGCGTTAACGCTGTCCGAGTGGCCGAACATGTAGTTTACCCTGCCGCCGGCTTCGTAAACTATGCCTACCAGCAGGTTTTCCATAGCAGTAACCTTTTGCAGCAGCAGTTTGGCTTCCGCCGCGCCGGTATCTTCAGGTGTTACCACAACAAAACGGCTGCCGTCCGGCAATACGCGCGCCGTGCTTAAAAACTGCGGCAGCTGCGCGTCATAAAGCGCCATTGTTTTTTCTTTAAGGCGTGCGTTCAAGTCGGCAATTTCGCCTTTTAAACGCTGCACCGCGTCAGGAACCTGCTCCGTTTTAACCGAAAGCATCTGCCCTGTTTTGCGCAGCGCGGCATTTTTGCGGCGTGCATCCTCCAGCGCCCAGCGCCCGCACAAAAAACTTATGCGCTGTCCCTGTTTATGTTTTTCCGCGCTTATAATGCGAATGCTGCCCACCGCGCCCGTTCTGTTTGGGTGCGTGCCGCAGCAGGTACAGATGTCGCCGCCTTCCACGCTTACCAAACGCAGCGTGCCCGTCAGCCTGGTGTTCTTTTTGCGCATGGTATAGTTATCTAAAGCGGTGTGCGGCACATAGCTTACGCTGATGGGCTTATCCAGCCAGATTTCACGGTTGGCAAAATCCTCCGTCTGCGCCAGCTCATCCGGCGTCAGTTCTTTGTCGAGATCAATCGTTACCAGCCCCTCGCTCATATGAAAGCCGATATTGTTTGCGCCAAACAGCTTCCACGCCGCGTAAGACAAAATATGTTCGCCGCAGTGCTGCTGCATATGGTCAAGGCGCACCACGCCGTCAACCACGGCTTTAACGGTGCTGCTAACGGCAAGCGGCCTATCGCAAAAGTGCAGAATACGCCCGCCTTCTTCCGCCACGTGCGTAACAGCAGCCTCGCCCAGCTTGCCGCGGTCGCTGAGCTGCCCGCCCCCTTCTGGGAAGAACACCGTTTTGTCAAGCTCAACGGCAAAACCGTTTTTGCAGGGTTCGCAGGCGGTAACCACAGCCTCACATTCCCATAAATAAGCATCGTTTTCAAATAATTTTTCTGTCATTTTAAACCCCTCACTTGTAAAACAATCTATGCTTATATTATAATTACTCTTGTAAAAATAGCAAAGGAGTAATTTCATGTTTAAATATATTTTCTTCGATTTGGACGGTACTCTCACCGATTCTGCCGAAGGCATAACCAAATGCGTGCAGTACGCACTTGAATCGCGCGGAATTAACGTGCCGGATTTAAACACCCTGCGCCCCTTTATTGGCCCGCCCTTAATTGAAAGTTTTATGAAATTTTACGGCATGACGGAAGAAGAAGCCCGTTTATGCACCGCCAAATACCGCGAGCGTTTTAAGGACACCGGCATTTACGAAAACAAAGTATACCCCGGCGTGCCGGAAATGCTTGCCCGGCTTAAAGCAAACGGCTTTACGCTTGCCGTTGCCACCAGTAAGCCCGTGGAATTTGCCCGCCGCGTAACGGATTATTTTAATTTAACCCAATACTTTACTTATATTACCGGGCCGGATTTTAACGGCTCGCTGCCCACCAAGGCCGATGTTATCGCCGATGCCCTGAAACACTTTGGGATGGCAGGCGCTGCCAAAGCGCAGGCGCTGATGATAGGCGACCGCAGCCAGGATATTACCGGCGCTAAAAAATGCGGCCTTAAAACCATTGGCGTGCGTTACGGCTATGCCGCGCCCGGCGAACTTGAAGAAGCAGGCGCCGATTTTATCTGCACTGCGCCGCAAGATGTTGTAAAACTTATCTGCGGGCAAAACAAACTTGCATAACGCAGCTTATCAACGCACAAAACCCGTCCATAAAAATGGACGGGTTTTATTTTTCGCTCGAACTTAATTATTTAATTAAATCCATGCCAATTTGCAGAGCCTTGCGGTTTTTATCCTCGGTGCCTTTCGGTACGCGGTTTAAAACTGCTTTTTCAAGGCTTTCTGCGCTTACAACGCCGGTTAATTTAACCAGTGCGCCAAGGGCAACAATGTTGGCAAACAAAATTTTGCCAAGCCCTTCGCGTGCGCTGTGGGTAATCGGCAGTTCGTAAACTTTGCCGCCAAAATCGGGCACTTCGCTTACAAACAGGCTGTCGGTAATCATTACGCTGTCTTTAGTAAGGTCATGAGAATATTTATTGGCAGCTTCCTGGCTCATGGCAAGCAGCAAATCGGGTTTGGTAACCTTCGGGAAGTGAATGGCGTCCTCGGAAATAATAACTTCCGATTTAGAGGAGCCGCCGCGTGCTTCCGGGCCGTAGGACTGCGACTGGATAGCAAGCTTGCCGTCCAAAAGTGCTGCTTCGGCTAAGATAATGCCGGCAAGGATAAGGCCCTGACCGCCGGTGCCGGATAAACGTAATTCATGTTTCATATTATTTACCTCCCTGCGCCATGGCAATAAGTTCATCATAGGCTTCGGTGTATTCTTTTCTGCCTTCTACCTGATACAAAACGCCAATCGGGAATTTGCCCTCGCGTTTTTCTTCCGGCAGTTTATCCCAGGCTGCAACCGGAACGGCATGGTCGCGCTGCCACATCATCATTTCGGCAGGGCCGCCCATTTTGTTCTGGCGTCCGAAGGAAATCGGGCAGGCAGATACTGCTTCAATAAGGCTGAAGCCTTTATGCTGAATGCCTTTAACGATAAGGTCGCTCAGCATCTGCGCATGGAAGGTTGTGCAGCGTGCAACAAAGGTTGCGCCTGCTGCTTTGGCAAGCTCGGCAAGGTTAAAATCAGGTTCAATCATGCCGTAAGGCGCGGTTGTTGCCTTGCTGTGATACGGAGTCATCGGCGAATACTGGCCGCCGGTCATGCCGTAAATGCTGTTGTTGTAAACAACAACGGTAAGGTCGATATTGCGGCGGCACGCATGAATAAAGTGGTTGCCGCCGATAGCGGTAGCATCGCCGTCACCGGTAAGAACAATAACATTCAGTTTGGGCTCTGCCAGTTTAACGCCGGTTGCAACCGGAATAGCACGGCCGTGAGCGGAATGAACGGTATTAAAATCAAGATAGCCGGAAGCACGGCTGGAGCAGCCGATACCGGAAATTACAGCCACATCGTCTTTGGAAAGATCGAGTTTGGCAATAGCTTTAACAACGCTGCCGGTAACAACGCCATTGCCGCAGCCGGGGCACCAGATATGCGGCAAACGGCCCGGACGGAAATATTTATTGATCATTTCTTCCATATTCATAAATATAGTCTCCTTTCCTTACAGGGCCGCCATAGCTTTTTTAACTTCTTCCAAAAGCTGGGCCGGAGTTGCAGGTTCGTTATCATATTTTGCGTACAGGCTTACAGGTACTTTGCCGTTAACGGCACGTTCAACTTCGTGAACATACTGGCCGCAGTTCAGCTCATGCACCAAAATGCCTTTTACCCTGCCGGCCAGTTCCTTCATCTGCGCTTCGGCAAACGGCCAGATGGTAACCGGGCGCACAAGGCCAACCTTAAGGCCTTCCGCACGTGCCATGTCAACCGTTTCATAAGCGGTACGGGCTGCGCCGCCAAAGGCTACAACAGCAAAATCGGCATCTTCCATACGGTAGTTTTCAACTTGTACGATATCGTCAAGGTTGTTTTCAAGTTTAGCGCGCTGACGGTTTGCAGCAGCAAGAGTAGCTGCCGGGGTGCCTTTCGGGAAACCGGTTTCGTCATGAACAAGGCCGGTTACATGCCAGCGGTAGCCGCTGCCGAAAGCAGGCATTGCCGGAACAAGGCTTTCATCCGTGGCATAAGCCTTAAAGTCCTCCGGTGCGCAGTCCGGCTGTTTGCGTTCTGCCTGCGGAAAATCGCTGTAATCATCAGGCAGTTCAATTTTTTCGCGCATATGGCCGATAACTTCATCCATCAAAAGAATTACCGGCACACGGTATTTTTCGCTCAGCGCATAAGCGCGCAGAGTAAGTTCAAAGCATTCGGGAACGCTTGCAGGAGTGAGGGCAATCAGCCAGTGGTCGCCGTGGGTGCCCCAGCGTGCCTGCATAACATCGCCCTGGGAAGGGCTGGTAGGCTGGCCGGTAGACGGGCCCACACGCTGCACGTTAACAATTACCAGAGGAATTTCCGCAGCGCAGGCATAACCGATAAGCTCCTGCTTTAACGAAAAGCCCGGGCCGCTGGTTGCCGTCATAACCTTTTTGCCGGTTAAGGACGCACCGATAACAGCGCCCATAGAAGCAATTTCGTCTTCCATCTGAATAAATTTGCCGCCGTTTTTCGGCAGCTTTTCAGCCAGGGATTCCGCCACTTCCGTGGAAGGAGTAATGGGGTAACCCGCAAAGAATTTTACACCGGCTGCAATTGCGCCTTCAACAACAGCCTGGTTGCCTTGCAATAATAAAACCTTGGACATTACTTCTCATCTCCTTCTTTATGTACAAAAATGGCAAAATCCGGGCAGCGCAGTTCGCACTGGCCGCACTGAATGCAGTTTTCGGGCGCAACAGCTTCAATCTTTTCAAGTTCGCTTACCGCCAGAACCTTTTTGGGGCAGAACGCAGCGCAAATGCCGCAGCCTTTGCAGCGCTCGGTATAAATTTTTAAGCTCATTATTAAACCTCCTTTAACCTGCCTCTTTAAAAATATTTCTCATGCTCAAATAAGCACATACTACCTCTATAATAATTATAATTGATACAGTTCATTAGTCAAATTTATTTTTTGGATGATACCCGCAAAATATTTGGATAAACCGTGCAAATTGCACATAATGCCCAAAAATGATATAATGGTATAAATTTATAAATATATTTTAATGATGAAATTGTTTTACGGAGGCTGCCATGACTGCCATAGATGCTTCACTGCCAAAAAAAGAACGTATCCTCATTGCCGCGGAAGATGTTTTTTCGCGCCGCGGCTACACCAAAGCCACGCTTGATGAAATAATCGCCCTGGCCGATACCGGCAAAGGCACGCTTTATAAATACTTCGGCAATAAAGATAACCTTTTTTACACGCTGATAGAAGAAAAGCACAGCCATTTAATGGATGAGCTGCATTCCTTAACGGCACAGCAGCCTGATATCCGCGGCAAGCTGCAGGCCTACCTTAACTGCATGTTAAAATTTCTGCGCACCAATAAAGGCCTGTGGCTGATTGTATGGTACGAGCTTAACGCAGCGCACCAGGGCATACACCCCGATTTTGACGAAAACGGCAACTGGATATTAACCTCCCTTTACGGCGACCCGCTGCCCAGGCCGGAGGAAGAACGCCTTTTGCGCTACTACAAAATTTTGTGGGAGGAAGTATACGTACTGGCAGCAATTTTGCAGGACGGGCAGGAAAGCGGCTATTTAAAATATACCCATTCGCAGCAGATATTTACCGTGCCCGACCCGACGCGCAAATTAACATCCGAAGCAATTTTTGGCGCCTACCACCTGTTTGCAGGCATTGCCAACGGCGTGTTCCACGTAATAAACAGCACCATGGATAACACGGAGCTGACCTCGATAATAGTAGATTACTTTTTAAACGGCCACGCCGCCAAAGCAGAATAAATTTAAGCGCAACAGCAAAACTCCGCAGCCAAAAGCCGCGGAGTTTTTATTATGCCATATTAACTTAACCTTCACGTTCTGCCCTTACAATAACAAGCACGGGAAAAGCCTTGTCCGGCAAGGCGGAAGGGCCTTTGCTGATTTTTTCTTCGTAAGCCGTGCGGTCAAAAGAATCGAAAGCCACCAGCTCATCATCACTGTAAAAATCATCAGTAGGGCAAATAGCCGTTACGCCAAAACCGGCCCACGTTTCCGCCGGGTTTGCCATTTTATAAACCTCAATCTTCTCACATTTGGCATGGTGAATCTGTAAAGCGTCCTCAAAAGTAAACAGCATAATTTCCGCCCCCTTCTTTACAAACACAATATCTGTTACTGCCTGTTTTAATTATATCATTCTTTTGAGTTTTAATCAATATTTATTATTTATTGCACTTAATTAGGTTTTGATTGGACACAACTTTTTATCAATTACTTCCACCAGTTTTACATAGTTCCCGATAAAACGATGGTATATGTTTATAATAAAACTATCACTCTCAAACATAAACCCCAGCAAAAAATTTCAGCCGTTGAAAATTCACCGGCTGTTTGCTTTTATTAAATATGTTTTTGTGTTATAATCTTTTTTATGAGATAGTTGGACCCGGCTTTCCCACTCCACAAAGAGTGGGGGTGATACTATGACAGTGTTTGAAGCGTTATCGTTTGCGGTAATGTTTGCAACCTTAGTAGTACTCATTCTTTCATTCCGCAAATAACGGTATGAGAAAAGCCGCATAACCTTGCGGTTACACGGCCTTCCGTCGAATTTTTAATTCATCAGGGGAGAGCCGGTGTACCCATTACCAGCTATCTCTTTCTTATATTATACCAAAGTTAATTTTCTTGTCAAATTACATACGGTAATAAATAACCCCCTGCTAAAAACTGCAAGGGGTTATTGCATTTTTACTGCCCGCCGTATTTTAAATGGCGGGCTGCATATTCATGAATAATATAGTTGGTAAGCGCGTCGCAGTAACGGTCCTGCTCCGGCTCGTCCATTTTGTCCTCAAACGAAAAATCTTCGTTGTAATAATACGCTTTGCCGCCAAAATAGCCCAGCGCATACGGCAAGGGTGCATACTGCAAAAAGTTACGGCCCATAAATTCTTCAGGCACCGTAATGCCGCCCAAGGCCAAAAGCGTCGGCGCAAGGTCAATCTGCGAAGCGTACTGTTCTTCATCCAAAAGCGCAAACGGTGCTAAATTTTTGCCTATAAAAATTAACGGTATCGGCGCAATGCTGCGGCGCGAGCGTTCATCCGTAACAAGTTCCATATATTCGCCGCCGCTGTGCGGATTATGGTCACTGGTTATTACAAACAGCGTGCGGTCATCCATCAGCCCGCGGCGTGACGCTTCTTTAAAGAAGTTTTGAATGGTGAGGTTTACCCAGTAAATGCCGCGCACGGTAACATATTTGTTGTCACGCACCGTTTCGGGCATATCGCCGTAAGCAGTGCCGTAGTACGGATACGGCTGGTGCATATCCAGCGTTTTAACAACAAGCAGCATTTTATCGTTATTTTTCTGCCCTTTTTCAAGCAGGTTCAGCGCTTCGGCGTACATAACATCGTTATGGTAGCCCCAGCCGCTGGCACCGGTGTAGCCTGCGTCCTCAAGGTATTCCTTGGCGTAGTATTCCGCCATGCCAAACTGCGTGGGGTATTCGTGCAGCTCGTTGTTGTAATACTGGCTGCTGGCGTTCATAAATATGCCGCGCCAGCCAGCCTGCTGCACGCTGCGGAAAATGGAAGGCTGCGCTTCGCCCGGCAGGTCGGGGTCATAAATTAAGTGCGAGCGGAAGGTTGCGTTAAGCCCCTGCGTTGTAGGCACTGCCGAAGAATAGTAGTGGTCAAGGTGCGGATATTTTTCAAGCAGGCTGTCAAGGTAGGGCGTTGCCTCAGCCGGTATGTTTTCGTTGTAATAGTGCATGTAATCGCGGTGTACGGATTCCAGCACCAGCATTACAATACGGTCGTAGCTTGCTTTCGGCTCCGCCTTTTCTTCATTGGGGTGCATAATGCCAAGCTCCTGCAAAACCTGCTCGTCCTTCACCGTCAGCGGGCGCTGCTCAATATGGCTGCGGCTGACGATTTTATCGGTATTAAACAGCATTTTGCCAAAAAAGTTTACGTTTACGGGCACAGTAAGCATATCGCGGTAGGCTTCGCGCGTTTTTTCGCTTTCAACCTCCGTCCACATGCCCATGTATTCTTTCATTACATAACCGTTCAGGCTGCCCATCATCATGTAGCCAATGTTCAGCGCCAGCGAAAACGCTGCTACGCACATCAGCGACCATACAAAGTTCGGTTTCTTTTTAGTGGGCTTGTTTACGCGGAACAAAAGCACAAGCGCCAGAAGCCCCGCCGCAATAAGCGCAAGCTTGAGCGCGCCCATGCTTGCCAGCACGCCCTTAACGGCATATATATTAAGGTTGGCAAAAAGCACGCTCTGTACGTGCATGCTGGTTTGCCAAAAATAAAAGGCGTCAAAAATTACAATAACTGCCGACAAAAAATAAACGGCAAAATACACCGTTTTCATGGTGCGCCCTGCCCATTTATGGTAGCACATGGCAGTTACAAGCACCGCAAAAATATTGTTGTTAAGCCCGGCAAGTATTGCCAGCGCCGTTACAACGCCGCCGTCCAGCCGCAGCTGATGCACCATAAACGCCGTTACGCCAAGGTACAAAACGCCTGTTACAACTACCGGAAAATAACGCTTCACCCTGTCGCGGATACGCGTGCGGCGCAGATACAAAAGCCCTGCCACGCCCAAAAGCAGCACATCGCGCAAAAAGCTGCTTACCGCGGTATACCAGAACTCCATTTCCGGGAAAGGCACTATGCTTCTGTAAAATTTCCACGACAAAAAATATTCGGCCGCAAAGGCAATAACCATAAACACAAGCAGCCAGTAACGTTTTCTCATCTTCGCCCCGCCTTACGCCAGAAAGTTAACCGTTTGGGAATACATCTCTATTAAAAGCGGCGTTGCCGTAACCACATCGCCGTCCAGCTCCGCCGGGAAGCCGTCCACATTGCATTCAATGGTAAGCGTATGCGCCTTTTTAACAATAACGCCCTGCTCGCCCTCCAGCGATTCCATTAAAATCATGGCGGCATATTTTAAAAAGTCCGCACGCTTGCAACCGGTAAACAGCGCCACATCAAAATAATCGTTGGTAATGGCAGCACCCTTAAACAGGCTGTAACGCCCCGCATAATAGCGGCTTTTGCCGATAATAACGGAAGAAGCCTCATACCATTCGGGGTCGCCGTCAAACTTAACGCGGAACCTGTAACGCCAGTTGCTTAACAAAAGCTCCTTGCGCACCAGCTCGCCGCTTTGCACAACATAAGCAAAGGAGGACAGGAAACGCTTTTCGAGGCTTGATACGCTGTCCACAACTTTGGAATCGAACCCGATACCGGCAACGGTTAAAAAGATATGCCCGTTGGCCTTGCCGATACGCACCGGTTTAATGCGCCCTTTGCGCACACGCTGAATCCAGCGCACCGGGTCGGCAGGCATGTCAAACTCCTTGGCAACAAGGTTTACCGTGCCTGCGGGGAACACGCTGATGTACGGCACATAGCCGTTGCGGTCAAGCTGGGCAATCATGGCGCGCAAAGTACCATCGCCGCCGGCTACAATCACCCAGTCGTACTTTTCTTCCTTAATTTTATCAGCCCAGTCCGTCAGCTTTTTAAACTCGCGCAGCTCCGTAAGCTCCACCCTGTTCGGGCCAATAATCGCCGTCAGGCGGCGCTTTAAATCGAGCACTCTCGAGAGCATGCTCACAAAAATCTGCTTGCCGGAATTGGGGTTGTAAATAATGACAACCTTTTTAAAATTTTTAATTTCAACGCCGTTGGTTTCCACTTTTACCACACCTTAAAAAATCCACTTTTTGCGCGCCAGATAGTTCCATACCACCACAATGCAGGTGGCGGCAATTTTGGAAAGCAGCCCCGGCAATGCAAAAAGCCCAACAAAAACATACATTAATATAAGATTAAATAAAAGCCCCATGCCGCTTACCAAAAACACAAGGCTTATTTCTTTGGCTTTGCCATAGCGCACGCCGCTTGTAAACACCAGAATATTGCACATAAAATAATGGTACAACGTTGACAAAAAATAAGCGCACGCCGTCGACGCCAGATAATTTATGCCCGCCGCTTCCGAGAAAACGTAAAAAAATGCCCACTCAATCAGCGCGGCGCTGCCGCCGACAAACAAATATAAAATTATTTTTACAAATTCGTTGTTTGTATAATCAAAACCAAACAAAACCTTTTTAGACATTTTACAAACTCCTTGACGTATAATTATAGCATTTTTTATATTTTAGTTAAAGCGTGATTTTAAGATTTTTATATTATGAAGTTTTATTATTTTTAATTTTACGTTTGGTTTTTGAAATTATGTTTAAATTTTTGTTTTTAGTTTTTGATTTTGGGTTAGGTTTTTGTATTTACGTTCAATGTTCTTTATTTACTTTATTACTCATGTTACTTTTAATTTACGTTTCGTCTTTGTATGTAGTTTTTGTATTTTAATTTACTTTATTATTCATGTTCATTCTTTTGATTGAGCAAAAGAACGAACCAAGAAAACTCACGCGGCTGAAAAAATTTTTTAACGCGGCACTTTAGATAAAAATAAAATCTTCCACGGAACTCGCTGCGCTCAAACACCGGGAAAATTTTATTTTCTTTTGTAAATACCGCTAAATTTTTAATGCCGCGATTTGCTGTAACCCGTACTTTTTATGTGCTTGATTTAGAAAGTTTTGCCTTTGTATCGTATTTTACAACTGCTTATTATTCAAAGATATGCAACTAATGATTTTGCATTATTAAAACCTACGGCAACATTACTATTGCTCATAAAAAATTATCATAGTACGAATTTGAGCGAAGCCGCGACTTTCCAAAAATAGGATGCTGACTTCCTATCAAAAAGCACTTGCAGCAATAGCCGAGGACTGTTTGAGTTTGCGAAGCAAACGAGTTCCGCAGGCGCAGCAAGTGCTATACGAATTTGATACAGTCATCCGTATAATTTTTGGAGGAGCAAAAACTTTCTTGGTTCGTTCTTTGGTTACAAAGAATGAACATGAATGATAAAATAAATAAAAAATAATTAAAGTATCATCAAAGACGAAAAGTAAATTAAAAAGTAACATGAATAAAAAAGTAAATAAAAATGTAGTAACGTAATTGCAAAGCCGCAGTCAATATAAAAACAAAAAGAAAATTTACCTGAACCACTTCAGCAAATACCCATGCTGCTTTAATGCCTGCCTGCGCTGTTTATAATCCGGCATTACAGCCGCTACTCTCTGCCAAAAGGCAGGGCTGTGGTTCATGCAGCCGATATGGCACAGCTCGTGTACCACCACGTAATCTATCAGCGCGGGTGGCGCAAAAATAAGCCGCCACGAAAAATTCAGCACGTTCTGCGCACTGCACGAGCCCCATCTTGCCTGTGCTTCCGATACCTTTACGCCCAAAGGCTTTACGCCAATTACCTGCGCATATTTATCAACGCGCCAGTAAAACAAATCCCTGGCAAAGCCGCGCAAAAACTTAATCAGTCCGGGGCGTCCCAGTTTTTTGCTGCAAATAAATCCGTCCGGCGCAAGCTGCGCATAATCCTTTGCAGCGCCTGCAATAAATTTAATGCGCACGCTGTTGCCCGCTATCACCCACTCGGCGCCTTCTTTAAACTCCGGCTCGCACGGGGCAAGCTCTGTTTTTAACTCTATTTCGCACAGCTTGCTTTCAATCCAGCTGCGCTTTTCTTCTATAAATTTTTTTATTTCCGCCATAGGCATCCGCATGGGCGCGCGCACCACGCACCTGCCGCTGCCGTCTATTGTTATTGCCAAAGTGCGCCTGTTGCTGCGCACCAGTTCGTACTGCATAAAATCCCCTCCGAAAATTATTATACAGCGTTTAAATCGGCGGCGCAAATTGCCTTGCAGCGCCTTTTGTTATATAATTTTTACAAACAATTACGGAGGGTTTCTGATGGATACCGCTTTAATTAAAGATTTTTTCGACTGCTGCCGCGAAGCAAAAAAAATACTGGAACTTTTGCCGCCGCTGCCGCAGGGTTTAACACCGCGCCATATACAGATTATCGACACCATTTCCCAGCTTGAAGAAAAAAACGGGCTGGTTAAAATAAGCGACATCAGCACTGCGCTGCACGTAACACGCCCAAGCATTACCCGGCTTGTATCAGAGCTTGCCGCCGCAGGGTATGCCCAAAAAGCCGGCAGCGCTACCGACGGGCGTGTTACTTACGTTGCTCTTACAAATAAAGGTAAAAGCTGCTGCGATTTTTATGTTAAACGCTACCACAACTGGGTAAGCAGCCAGTTAACGGGCATTAAGCCCGATGACCTTATCTGCGCCGCTAAAACGATACGCAGCTTTTATGCAGCTTTAAAAAACAGCGAGCCGCCCAAACCCTAAATTGCAGCAGGCATTGACAATATACGTCAATGCCTATATAATTACCAATATAGTTACTTTAGGTAATTATTATGCATAACTTTCGAGGTGACATACATGCAAAAAGATAAACAATTAACGCCCAAGCTTGTAACGGCAATAATTTCTGCCGGTATTATGGCCTTTGCCGGAGTAGTTGCCGAAACCGCCATGAACATTACCTTTCCGACGCTAATGCGTGAATTTGGCATTGGTACTGCCGCCGTGCAGTGGCTTACCACAGGTTATCTGCTGATGCTTGCCATAATTGTGCCCGCATCCGGCTGGTTAAAAAATAATTTCAGCCATAAGCGGCTTTTTATAGCGGCAGAAGCCTTTTTTATAACAGGCACTGTGTTATGCTGCGCCGCCCCCAGCTTTGCCCTGCTGCTTACCGGCCGCATAGTACAAGGGCTTGGCACAGGCATAGCCCTGCCGCTGATGTTTAACCTGGTTCTTGAAGAAGTACCTGCTCAAAAAACCGGCTTTATGATGGGCGTTGCCTGCATGATAACTGCCATGGCACCGGTAGTGGGCCCTTTTGCAGGCGGTCTTATTATAACTTTGTGGGGCTGGCGGCTTATTTTTGTATTTATGCTGCCCTTGCTGCTGCTTTCGCTGATAGCCGGGCTTTTAACCGTACCTGCAAATCCGCAGCTTAAACACACCCGCTTTGAATGGAGCAATTACTTTTTAATGGCTGTTGGTTTTGCACTGTTTATTACAGCCACAGCGCATACACAGGCAGGCTGGTTAAGTGCCGCGGTAACAGTTCCGCTTCTTATAAGCGCTGTACTGCTTGCCTTATTTTACCGCCGCTCGCTTACAAGCCTTACGCCTGTAATAAACGTAAAAATTTTCCGCAGCAGCCGTTTTAACAGCGGTGCTGCCGCTATGGTTTTTATTTATTTTACGGTACTCGGGCTTGGCTTTTTAATTCCCAATTACGCCCAGCTTGTTTTCGGCGCCGATGCTTTTACCGCAGGCTGCCTGCTGCTGCCGGGCTGCATACT
>UMCV01027150.1_pt1 | contig 59255 bp, 39 predicted proteins | sample 1964311 | NCBI WGS metagenome assembly UMCV01 (sample SAMEA4835976, study PRJEB28245) | human gut metagenome | biome: gut microbiome; material: fecal sample | place: Denmark | collected 2008 | reverse complement strand
GTGTGCTGGTCAAGACGATCCTGCTGCACAACTCAAGCCAGGGCGGCGGCAGCACGATCACCCAGCAGTTGGCGAAGACCCTTTATCCGAGGGCCGAGATGGGGCGTAGGATTCCGGGAATATATCATGCCAAAATGGTGTGGATCAAGCTGAAGGAATGGATCACCGCCGTGAAGCTCGAAAGGGACTACACCAAGGACGAGATTATGACGATGTACCTCAACTCCATATTCTTCGGCAGCGGTGCGTACGGTGTGCGTTCGGCTTCGGAGACATTCTTCGGGAAGCTCCCGTCCGAGCTTTCTGTCGAGGAGAGCGCTATGCTTGTGGGAATGGTCAACAAGCCGACGAGGTACAATCCGGCCATCAATCCGGACAAGGCTCTGACCAGAAGGAACTTTGTGATCGGCCAGATGGAGAAGGCCGGCTATCTGGACAAGTCCCAGAGGGATTCCATCCGTCTGATCCCTATAGAGCTCAACTATGAGGTGCAGGACCACAACGCCGGTCTGGCCCCGTATTTCAGGGATATGGTTCGCCGCGTGATGAACGCCAGAAAGCCTCGCAAGTCCGACTATACGATGGTCGAGGACTATTCCGCCGACTCGCTTGCCTGGGCCACGGACGACCTGTATGGCTGGCTTGAGAAGAACAAGAAGGCTGACGGAAGCAAGTATGACCTTGACAGGGACGGTCTGCGGATCTACACGACCATCAACTACAAGATGCAGAAATATGCCGAGGAGGCTGTCGCCGAGAGGATCCGCGACCTTCAGGCTGACTTCCGCAGGGATCTGCGGAGCAAGACCAACAAGCCTTTCTCCAATGACATAGACGAGGAGACAAGGGACAGGGTCATGCGTCAGGCCAGACGTTGGAGCGACCGTTACCGCACCCTCAAGAAAGAGGGACTGACCGAGGCTCAGATCCTCAAGACGTTCTCCCGACCGGTGAAGATGCGTGTGTTCGCCTATAATAAGAAAGGTTACGCCGACACTACGATGACGCCGGACGATTCGATCCGTTACTACAAGTCGATTCTCCGTACGGCCTTCGTGGCGATGGAGCCGGGCACGGGACACGTGAAGGCCTACGTCGGAGGTCCGAACTACCGCTATTTCAAGTACGACAATGTCCGTCAGGGCAAGCGTCAGGTCGGTTCGACGATCAAACCGTTCCTCTACACGCTGGCGATGCAGGAGGGTATGACTCCGTGCGACAAGGTCGTGAACCTTCCGCAGACGTTCGTCCTTCCTGACGGCAACACCTGGACCCCTCGAAGCACCGACAAGGAGCAGTGGATCGGTAAGACCGTCACACTGAAATGGGGTCTCACGAACAGCTCGAACAACATCTCGGCCTACCTGATGAAGCAGTTCGGCCCAGAGGCGATGGCGGATATGATGCGCAGGATGGGCATCCAGAGCCACATCGACGAGGTTCCGGCGCTTTGTGTCGGACCGGCTGACCTGTCGCTTTGGGAGATGGTGGCCGCCTACAACACGTTCCCGTCCAGGGGAGTCTATATCGAGCCGATGTTTGTGACCAGGATCGAGGACAACCAGGGCAACGTCATCAGCGAGTTCACGAACCGCAAGCGCGAGGCGATAGGGGAGAACACCGCCTACCTGATGGTCAACCTGATGGAAGGCGTGGTGCAGGGCGGAACCGCCAGCAGGCTCCGCTACCGCTACAAACTGATGGGCGAGATCGCCGGAAAGACCGGAACCACCAACGATAACGCCGACGGATGGTTCATAGGCTACACCCCGACTCTCGTGGCGGGAATATGGACGGGCGCGGAGGACCGCCAGGTGCACTTCCAGTCAATCACTTACGGCCAAGGCGCGCATATGTCCCTCCCTACCTGGGGAATATTCATGCGCAAGGTAGTTGAGGACGGTACCCTCGGAATCTCGGAGAACGACCGCTTCATCGCCCCTGCCGGCGTGAGCTTCGACCTGAACTGTACCGGAGGCGACAATGACGCCACGGACGTGCAGCAGAAGACGGAGGACTACTATTTTGAATAAAAAGGAATATATTAGGAATATTTAATATAGGAATATGGGCAAGTACCAGAGGATTGCAGTGATTTATGGAAGCGACTCTTCGGAATGGGAGGTCGCTTGCCGCAGCGGGGAGTTTGTCGCTTCGCGCATCGACGGGACGAAGTACGATGTCTATGAGATTTTCGCACGGTTCGGTAAATGGTCTCTTGTGGCGATGAAGAAACGGGACTCTATGAGGATTCCTTTCGCCGAGGGTGCCAGACCGGAGATTGACAAGACGGATTTTTCCGTGAAGGTTTATGGAGAAAAGATAAAGTTCGACTATGCCTACATAGTCCAGCACGGCACTCCGGGCGAAAACGGTCTGCTTCAAGGTTATCTTGAGATGCTTGGGATTCCGTTCAGCAGCTGCAGCGCGTTTGTCTCCGCGATCGCCTTCGACAAGTTCGCCTGCAAGAGTTATCTGCGTGAGGTTGATTTCGTCAAGTGCGCCCCTGATGTCTATGTCCGCAACGGAATGGACATCGAGTCCGTCTGCCGTAAGGTGGTGGAAAAGCTTAAGTTCCCGGTGTTCGTGAAGCCTACCGACGGAGGCTCAAGCTTCGGGATCACCAAGGTCCGCAAGGCTGAGGATCTGCCTGAGGCGATCCGGTTCGCCTTCTCTGAAGGCCCTTCGGTCATCATCGAGCAAGGGATTCCTGGCCAGGAGTTCACTTGTGCCGCCTATGCAGATGCGGAAGGAGTCAAGTCCTTGCCTGTGATACAGATAGTCACCGAGCACGATTACTTTGACTACGATGCCAAGTATAACGGTCAAAGCCAGGAGATATGCCCGGCTCCGATCAGTGAGGATCTGAGCGGACATATTCAGGAAGTAAGTAAAAGGATATATTCGCGCCTTGGTTGCTCCGGTGTCGTGAGGATGGATTACATCCTTGCCGAGGATGGCCTGTACTTCTTGGAAGTCAACACTATCCCTGGAATGACAAGTGCTTCTCTGGTGCCAAAGATGGTGCGCACGGCGGGTCTTGACATCACTGATTTCCTGACAGGTATCATTGAAAACTCATAATGTCCAATTCTAACTTTTAAATTTTAAGCTTATGCTATTGAAGGATTTCCTTAATGAAGGAGTAGCGCGGCTGGAGTCTCTCTATCCGACGAAAGAAGCCAGAAACATCATGCTTATGCTTTGCGAAAGCCGCATAGGCACCAAAAGTTACACCCATATCGTGGAACCTGAATATCAGGTAAAGGACAAGTCTCTGGAAGGTCTCGGCGCTGATTTGAACAGACTGGCCGCCGGTGAGCCTGTCCAGTATGTGATAGGATTCGCGGATTTCTGCGGTCTGAGGTTCAAGGTGACCCCGGATGTGCTTATCCCACGCCCGGAGACTGAACTTCTGTGCCGCGAGGCCATCAAGATCGGCTCCAGAATGCAGAGGATGAGAAAGGCCTATGGTAAGTCGGCTAAACCTGTCCGTGTGCTTGACCTCTGCACAGGCTCAGGCTGCATTGCGTGGACGGTGGCCCTGAATATTCCCGGTGCCGAGGTGACAGGTGTTGACATCTCGGAAAAAGCGGTTGCGGTGGCGTCCTCGCAGGATTTCGCCGCCAAGATCAAGGAGTCTGGGGCATCTGCTCCCAAGTTTGTGGTCGCTGATGTGCTGGCTGGGAATCAGACCTTCACCGAAGGTGATTACGATCTGATTTTGAGCAACCCGCCTTACATCATGGAGTCGCAGAAATCTCAGATGCGAGTCAATGTCCTCAACTATGAACCTTCAACGGCTTTGTTTGTGGAAGACAGCGATCCGTTGGTGTTCTACCGCTCCATAGCCGTCTTGTCTCGTACCTGTCTATCGGCTGAGGGTAAGGGCCTTACAGAGATCAATGAACTTTTAGGCCCTGAGACGCAGAAGGTTTTCAGCGAGGCCGGTTTCCAGAAAATCGATCTTGTCAAGGATTTTTACGACAAAAACCGCTTTGTCTTTTATTCAAAATAAGGGCTGCGTGTAACTGGAAGCCCTTTTTCGACAATTAGCCGTGGAATATTTCAATCCACGGCTATTTTTGTGTCACTTTGTGCTGTATCAACAACTTTAAACTCATTCAGTAATGAAGAATTTCAGTACAAAGAAAAGGTTGCTGGCGTCAGTCGCGCCGGCCCTTGCGGTGTTCGCCGCCCTGTTTTTATCCGCTTGCGACCGGGTGGAACAACCGGAACTGTCTCCCGCCGATCCGATCTCCATGGTGGATCCGGTTACTGATCTGTCGGCCGAAAGCGTCGCAAGAATGCTCTCCGGGTTGCCTTTCACGTTGACCCAGGTCCGTGAAGTCTTCGATGGTGTGGTCTCCTCGTCTTCCAATGGCTATGATGAGGAATATCCTTTCGCGAATCTGCTTGCGTCTCCGGGTTCCGGAGTCGGGCACGAACTGCTTCAGACAAGATCCGTGACTGAATATCCAGAACCTTTGCGTGATCTTTTGTCCGCCGCGGACATCGCTCAGACCAGGGCGGGTTCTTTCTTGGACGCTCTTTCCGCATCCGGGTTGCAGATCTATTGGCCATATTCAGAGGACTGGGACGGGAAGGCAATGCCTGTCATCACTTTCAATCCGGAGGAGTCTTCCGGCGATGCTTATCTCAGGCGGCAGGATGACTCTAATGTAGGTTTCCTTAGGGAGCAACTCCCGAACGGGGCTTGGATCGTAAAGGAAGTCACTGTGGATGAGGAATATGCCCGCAATCATCCTGTATGGGTCATAAACAGGAATGAGGATGCCGCATATCTTACTCCTCAGATGCTGGACGCGCTTTATCCGGAGAGGACAGTGGCAGTCTCCACAAGGTCTTACGAAGATTGCCGGACATTGGTCCTCAAAGAATTCAAGGCTCATCGAAACTATGATTCATGGTTGGCAGGCGGCTCGGAGTTCTTCGTTAAGTGCGGCTCTTTGAATGGGTTCACGGCCAAGACTGAGGAGGAGTTGAAGCTTTACAGCCCGTCCGTCACCGACATGATGATCAACGTGAAACGCAAGAATGTGGGCAAAACGTTGAGATTCAACACCGTGCTTGTGTCGGAATGGACTCCTCAGCTGGAGGAATGTGTCTTCCTGATGATCGAGGATGATGGCGGCAAGCAGACTTCATGGAAGGCCAGCGGCTTGGTGAAGATCAAATCCAAGTCTTATGGATTCGAGGTCGAACTTCCTTTCCGTCGTAATGATGACCTCGTCTGGCGCGGAAAACTCTCCAACAACTATTTCGAGAAGTACAACGGTAAGCCAAACCGCTTCGGTGACGTCAGCATAACGTTCAGCTTCCTGTAAATCTCTGGATTGAGACTTTGGATATTCCGTAAATTGGAATTTATTGTTAAGAGAATTTTGATTTACGGAATATTTGTGTAATTTCGCACTGGGTAATACTATATGAGAATCGTTTCGCATAGAAAACTGAAGGAATTTTACGAGCAAGCCGGGCACGAGGACGCAAGGATACCGCTTGAGCGTTGGTATCATACCGTTGAGGAGGCAGAGTGGCATTCCTTCGCGGAAATGAGGATGTCTTTTGGCGCGGTTGACTATGTGGGAAACCAACATTATGTCTTTAACATAGGTGGCAACAAGTATGGATTGATTGTCGTTGTGAAATTTGTGATGGGGTATGTTTTCATACGGTTCGTCGGTACACATCAAGATTATGATAAAATTGACGCTTCAACTATATAAGAGGGTAGGATTATGAGGATAATCACTGAAAACCAGTACAAATTGGCTCAGAAAAGAGTGGAGGATCTGCTTCCTCTGGTTGATGACAGCACACCATTGGATGACCCCAAGGCCGTTGAGCTGATGATGATGTCTGACATTGTCATTGATTATGAGAAGGAACATTTCCCCATAGTCAAGCCGAGCGTCGCGGATCTTATCGCTGACGGCCTGAAAGAGAATCATATCACTCAGAAACAGCTTGCGGAAGAACTCGGAATCAGCACGACGCGAGTGAATGATTTTGTGTCTGGGAAATCAGAACCCAATCTGAAAACGGCCGGACATATCTGCCGTTTTCTGAAGATACGTCCGGCCGCCATGCTTATGCTTTGATCATCAAGGCGTTGATTCTTGACATCTTCACACGACCTTGATCTTGAAGATGGCCTTTTTGATGCGCCCGGTCCCGATGAGCGGGGCGTGGGCGGTGTCAGGGGCGAATGTGATGGAGTCGCCGGCCTTGACATGGACGGTCTCGGTGACGGGGTCGTCGAAGAACATGATGTCGTTGCCGGCATTGATGTCCTTGGCCTCGCCGCACTCTTTTCTGGGTTTGACACCGAAATATTCATCACCAGAAAGCGGGACCTGCAGGTCGATGTACTTGTCGTGAGCCTCCAGTCTCGCTTCCGAAGCCGGCCTGAGGTCTGTCTCCACGATATTCACCCAAAGGTTGTCCCCGTCGATCTCGTGCGTGCCGACGGACAGGCCTTCGAGTTTCCCTTCCTTTAAGAATTCGATGGCCTTCTTGTAATAAGGATTGTGTTCCATATAGCTTATCATCTGTTGAATGCCTTGTCAAGATTCTGTTCCATGTTGTCGAACTGGGTCTTCAGATGAAGCCTCATCGCTGTCCTGAAAGCGTCTGGAGTCCCTGTCCTGAGGATGTTGTACAGACTGATGTGGGACACCAGAGTGATGTCGTGGTAGTCTTTGTGGAGTTTCGGGACATAGAGGGTGAACAGATGCCTTAATATACTCTGGAAATCCATCAGGCTCTTGTTCCCGGTCATCTCGAACAGCGCGCTGTGGAATCTCACATCGATTTCTGTCAGCTGTTCCGCGATTTCGTACTTCTCGTCTTCTGTCTGCGCGGCGGTCAGCTTGTTCTCCAATGTGAATTGTTTGGCGACAATCGTTTCGAGTTTCTTCATCCCCGCGTCTGTCTTGTTCAGAAACAGGAAATCGGACATGCCTATCTCTATCATCAATCTCAATTCGTACAGATCCTTGAGCGTCTGCCTTTCGAGCTGGCCTGATGTGACGATTGAACTCAGCGAACCAAATATTTTCGGGCTGACAATCACGGTGCCCAACTTACGTTTCGTCTCGATGAGCCCCAATGCGCGGATCCTGCTCAAAGCCTCCCTGACTACCACTCTGCTGACTCCGAGAAGATCTCCGAGTTCCTGCTCCTTTGGAAGTCTTTTTTCGTCTTGATGATCCGCTATGTATTTTAATATGTCGTTCTGGGTCTGCTCAACCAAGGTCTGCTCAACTTTCATACGTTATTTTTTCCAAAAATAATCAAAAATAATAAGTATTACATATTATTTCTTTACCTCGTCGAGGAATTTTCCGAGACATTCTCCGAATATATTCCTGTAGCCTGCCAGACCGTCCTTGCGTCCGGAGATTTCCTCGTTGAGGAATCCCCATCCGTGCCCGCCGGTCGGGAAAATGTACATCTCTGCCTTTATCCCTTTATCCAGAAGGCTGTTGTAGTACAGAAGGCTGCTTTTCGGGTTGACCACCTTGTCGTCCTGGCACAGGGCGATGAATGTCCGTGGTGTGTCCTCACCTATCTGGTTCTGCAATGAATATTTTTCTTTCAGCACGTTGTCATCTCCTACCAGTTCTTTCCTTGTCCCCTCATGATGAGCAAGATCAATGACCGGATAGATGAGTACGGAAAAGTCTGGTCTTGTGATGCTGTCTGTGAACAGGACAGACGCTGACGCGGCAAGGTGACCTCCTGCTGAGAATCCCATGATTCCGATCTGGGATATTCCCCATTCAGCCGCATGTTTCCTGCAGTACCGGAATGCGTTCTGAACATCTGTAAGAGGCACCTTGGCATGTCCGTTTGGCAGCCTGTACACGACAACGCAGACCGTGACACCGCGCTTGTTCATCCATTTGGCCACATCTTCCCCTTCCTTTATGGCGCAGACTGTCGAATAACCACCTCCCGGGCAAACCACAACCATCTGTCCGTTTGGTTTCTCCGGGAAGTAGAATTCCATTCGTGCTTTGTCGCCGACCAGGCTTACATTGCCGTACTTGTTGCGCGTTTCGGCTTCTGTTATCCCATTGGACTCACCAGGCCCGAGAGTGACCGTCTCTCCATTCTCAACAATCCCTTTGTCCGTGTCCTGCCCTTCAGGATAAAGAAGCACAGTCTTGTCGGCCTCGGGATTAAAGGTCTTGGCCGGGATTCTGGCGAATGTGATCGTTTCATAGGGATTGGTCTCACCGCACTCATAGAGAATGCCCATATCGCCATCGGGAAATATCATAAGGTCCGAATATGCGGCCGGGCCTTCTGTCAGGGTGCAGACCCTTTCCCAGTATTTTCCGGAGTCCCGACTCATCCTGATGGTCATATTCCTTCTTTTGTTCTTTGTCTCAGGATTTGAGAACAATAGTTTCTCGCCCGGCGTCCCATCTGTGTTGTAGTTGATGATGCTGGCGTTGCAGACAGGTTCGATCAATCCGTTGTCGTAGTATGGCTCACCGAAGGTTTTCCCTTTGTCATGGCTTACGGCCACCAGTCTGCCGTAGCCGTGCTCCTCCCTGCCGGCTCTGTCTGTCCTCATATTCAGCATCACACTTCCATCGGCAAGTTCTGTCACTGTGCTTTCGTTTCCGACGTTGAGGATTCCGCCTAATTTCCAAGTCTTGCCTCCGTTGTCCGAGTAGATGACGTGTGAGCCGGAGACGCTGGTCTTGCTGTCAATGAAGGTGCCGTGGTCGCAAGGAACGACAATTCTTCCGGATGTCAACTGTATGGCGTGGCATGGACCGGTCGCGTACCATGTCCACCCGCCCTTCTTTGTTGACCGTGTGATCTCTTTGGGTTTTGACCATGTAAGCCCGTCATCGTCAGAGTACATGCAGAACACCCTTCTGGTGTCAATGCTCTCTCTGGCGTGGATCTTCTTCTCGGGATCTTTCCCGTTATTCCATGTCGAAAGCAGGATGATCCTTCCCGAGACACGGTCAACGACAGGCGACGGATTCCCGCAGACATTCTCGGCGTCATCCCATACAGTGATGATCGGCCCCCATGTCTTCCCGCCGTCGGTCGAACGCTTGAGCACAAGGTCGATGTCCCCGGTGTCTGAACCGCTGTTGTGCCTGGCCTCCGCGAAAGCAAGCACAGTTCCGGCCTTGGTCTGTACAATGGCCGGGATTCTGTAAGTGTGGACGCCGCTCTCCCCTTTGCGGAAGACCGCGTCTCCGGTCATCATCTGCCCGCCGGAAACGAATTCCGGGGCGAGCAGAAGCATAACCGTGGATATTATTGAAAACAATCTTTTCATGTGCTATCTCATTGAGGCGATAACCTTGATCTCGTCAACACTCAGGGCGCGTCTGTAGAGTACATAGTCATCAAGATTGCCTGTGAAGATGTTCTCAGGAGCCCATGCGCCGTTGGTCCGTCTCAGATTGCAGCCGATGAAATATGGCAGAGACCTGGTGTCCTTGTCAACGGCCACCTGTGTTCCCTTTGACACTCCGTCAAGGAATATCTCAAGTTTCCGTTCTGGCTTTGAGGTCCTTGAATAGACGATCGCTATGTTGTGCCATGTGCCATCATCAAACTTCGTGTCAGTGGAAGTCACGGTGTTCGCCTTCAATTTGCCTTTCTCGGCGGTGCAGCGGAACTGGTGCTTGGACTGGAATCTTGCCCAGATCTGGTTGTTGATGTCGGCCGCGCCTGGGCAGTCACCTTGGGCGAATACGGCCTGGCTTACGGATGTCTCCGGAAGTTTCGCCCAGAATGAGACGGTCATCTCGCTTCCGTCAGGGTATTGCGTCGCGAGCTCATCAGGCATCTGGATTACTGAGTACGGCCCGCCTTTGGCTGAACCGCCAGGGAACTTGACGGACTTGCCTCTTCCTTCTGTGACCGCATCCTCATAGCTGAGCGTCAGAGTCTTGTCGTTCTTGGACATACTGAAATTGACCGCCTTGAAAGAATATGGCCCGTAGTCGAGGATGTCTCCGTCGAACGGAAGCAGGAACACAAGTCCGTTTGAAGGAACGACGTGGATGTAACCTTCCTTTTCAGCCACATCGCTATATTTTTCATTATAGGTGCGCAGCCTTACTTTGTATGTCCCTACTGATGAATATCTCACCACAGGGCTCGCCTCGGTGGATGTCGCAGGCTCTCCTCCTTCGAATGTCCATTCCCTGTTCTGCACGTTACCTGTGGACTCATCCACGAACGTTACGTTTCCGCCGGCATAAGTGGTTGTGTTTCTGGCGCTGAATTCTGACATGACGGCGAACCGGTCCAGAATCGTGAACGCGTCCTCGACTTCCATCGCATCGGACGCGATGGCGTTGCTGACCTCAAGTCTGATTGAATATATTCCCGGAAGGAAAATGAGCTTCGGGTTCTCTTCAGTCGAGACGACAGGCTCGCCTTCTTTCGGGGTGAATGTCCATTTGATGTTTTCCGGGAAACCGGTCGATTTGTTGGTGAAAGTGACTTCCTGATTGTCGAAAGCCATTTTCTTGTCCATCGTGAAATCGGCCTTTACGGATGTGTGGTAGCCGACATGGACAAGTTTTTCCTTGACCAGTTCGGAACTTTCGTCTTTTCTTGAGACGGAAAGCCTTACCGTGAACGTTCCTGTTTTCAGCCAGCGCACAACCGGCTGGGAAAGGATTGATGTTTCGGTTTCCGCACCTTCGAATGTCCAATTCCATTTGGTCGGGCTGCCGGTTGAGATGTCGGTGAATGTCACCTCGTCGCCGACAAGCACTTCCGCCGCTGATTCTTCAAAATCCGCTTTCAGCGGGGCGTTTGCATCTTCGTCCTTGCAGGAAACCATAAGCGCCGCAAGGAAAGACATGAATATGATAGAGTATCTTTTCATCTTTTAGATTATTTTATGAATGCGTATCCAAGAGGGACCCTTTCAAAACTTATTCTCTCGTAGGAGCCGTTGTCACCGTTCTCGTACAGGACTCCGACAATCTCGTCCTTCACAAGCACGATGTCTGAATATGCCGCCGCTTTTTCCCAGATAACCTGCCCGCCGCACCATGTCGCGCCGGAATCAGTGCTGCCTTTCAGCGTCAGCTGTGTTCTGGAGGAAGAGTTGGAGCAGTTGCAGTGGAGAAGTACCTCCTTTCCGTCTTTGACAGCGGACAGAATCGTTCCCTGGCATCTCGGATCAGGCAGGGAGTTGTTTGCGGTCCCTGTCGTGAAGGTCTCTCCACCGTCCGCGCTGTAGGCTATCATGCGCTTTCCGCCGCCGACCCTGCAGCTGATGATAAGCCTTCCGTCACCGGTCTCCGCGACACAGCTCTCATTCCCGCCTTTGACAGAGCCACCGATCTTCCATGTGGCGCCGTTGTCGTCGGAATAGATGACGTGAGAATATCCGGACCCTCCTTTCTGATTGTAATCGCAAGGGATGACGATCCTGCCTTCGTACGGGGCCTTGGTCATGACAATTCCGTGGCAAGGTCCTGTGGCGTACCATCCCCAATCGTCTTTCTTTACGGAAGAGGTGATCTCTCTCGGCTCCGCCCATGTCAGGCCATCGTCATCGGAGCAGGTGTACCAGACCCTGCGTGTGTCTTTCGTGACTCCGTCCTTGTTGAAGTCGCCGGCTGATTGGCCGTCTTTCTGGTAGTTCCATGTCATCAGAAGATGGATTCTTCCGGTGACCGGATCCACAACCGGACTTGGATTCCCGCAGGTGTTCAGCCCGTCGTCCCACACAGTGATGATATTTCCCCATGTCGAGCCTCCGTCTGTTGACCTGCGGAGTATGAGATTGATGTCGCCGGTGTCGGAACCGCTGATCTTTCTACCCTCACAGAATGCCAGAAGTGTCCCCTTTCTGGATTTGACGAGAGCAGGGATTCTGAACGTGTGGTAACCGTCGGTCCGCGCCACGAAGATGTGTGGGGCTTTCACAACAGAGGTGTTGTCATCCTTGCCAGGAGCCGGAGAAGGTGTCGTTCTCTCTTTCTCTCCGCATGACGCGGTCGTGGCGATGATGACCGCCGCCATGACCGCGCACAGTTTTCTAAAGGTTTTCATATCCTGTGGTTTGAACTAGATTGTGGTTGAGGGACAGTTCGGAAAGCGGAATGGCGAAATAGAGAGGGACGATGATTCCCGCATCGTACCTTGCCTTCAGCTTCGGAACATATTGATAGACATCGATGACTCCTTCGTGATGGAATCTGAGAAGGTCGGGCCAACGCTTGTTCTCAAGCCAGAACTCCCGCCCTCTCTCGTCGAGGATTTCCTTTTCGACGGTTCTCTTGTCTGTGGCTCCGGTGTATTTGCCGATGCCGGCTCTGTCTCGTATTCTGTCAAGTTCCTTGACAGCGGATTCCGTGTCGCCCAAAGCGGCGTAAGCCTCCGCCTTGAACAGAATCATCTCGGCGGTCCTGTAAAGGATGATGTCATTGTCAAAGATGACATTCGTCTCGGTCTTGGTTCCGGGCATCTTTCTCTGTGAGACTCCGAGTTGTTTGCCGTTTTTGTCAACGGCGATGACATAGGCGTTGTCTTTCCGGACATCCCCCTTGTACTTTCCGAGAATCCCTTTGATCTGTTCGCTTGGCGAGTAACTGCTTCTGGCTCCGCTTTTGGCGTAAGGAATTTCGGCCTTGTTGACGGCTTTTTCAACGAACACATCCCTGAGGGTGAGAAAGTGGGTGTAGTTGTCCGCCATCTCGGGATAACCGAAATGAATCGACCAGATGACTTCCTGTCCGTTCCTGCTTCCGTAGATTTCGCTGAAATCGGACTCCAGACCAGTTCCCTCGGCGGCGATGTCGGCATATTCGATGACTTTCTGAAGGTCCGCGTCGCCTCCGTCAAGCACTTTCGCTTTCCAGAGGTAGGCGTCGGCCATGAGGGCGTACGCCGCAGGCTTCGATGCTCTGCTCTTGCCCTTTGGCCACGAGCCGGTCGGGAAAAGGCCTATGGCTGTCTCCAGATCCTTGAGCACCTGACCGATGGCTTCGTCACATGTGGCTCTGGACGGGAACGGCTTTGAGGAGCCTTTTGTCGCCTCTGTCTCAAGAGGAACATCTCCCCAAAGTCTCGTCAGGCAGAAGAACATGTAGGCTCTCATTGTGTAAGCTTCGGCAAGAATCTGGTCCTTGTCGGACTTGAGATTGAAACTGGCCTTGTCTATGTTGTCTATTATCATGTTGCAGTTCTGGATGACCGTGTAGTATGAACCCCAGCTTATTCCGTTGAGGGACGTGAGGTTGTGTGCCCATTGGTTTGAGCCACCTCCTTCCAGCCCTGGCTCGAACTCGTCTCCGCGGGCTTCAAAATATTCAAGGGAATTGCAGCATGACCGGAAAGTGGTGTATGTTCCGGTAAGGTAACTCTCCACCTCGCCCTTCGTTGACCAGTAGCCTTCTCCGTAGATGTTGGAAGGATTCTTGACATCAAGGAGATTGTCGCAGGATGTGGTTGTCGCCAGCGCTATGGCGATTGCTGTGAGTATGTGTTTTGTTTTCATTGCGTTCCTTGTTTAGAAAGTGATGTTGACGCCCATTGAGTATTCCCTTGGCCTTGGGTACTGGCCGTAATCATAACCAAGATAGAGTTCAGGCGTCATGCCGTCGTACCCCGTGAGATAGCCGAGGTTATAGACTCCTCCGAAGATTTGAAGCGCTGAGACGCGCAGCATTTTCGTGAGGCTTTTCGGCAGGCTGTAGGCAAGGGAAATCTCACGGAATGCAAGGAAATCACCTTTGTGGTAGAAAGCGGAGTTGTTGGATTGGCCTGATGTCGATGAGCCGATGCTTTCTCCAGCCCTCGTGAAGTTCCTTGTGGCGTAGTCAGCGTCACTGAGAGGGGAGAACCTTGGGTACTTCGCATTCGGGTTCTCTGGTGTCCAGCAATCTGTCATCGCCTCCTTGAAGGTGTTGTAGTTGTTTCTGATGCTGGCGAGACCGTAGGCGAGCGAACCGTTGTTGATCACATGCCCCATGGCGAAATCGGCCACAACCCTTGCTGTGAAGTTCTTCCATCTGAAATTGTTGGTGATGCCGCCGGTCTTGTCCGGACGGATATATCCCATGAACACCATGTCCTTGGCATTGATGTAGCCGTCGTTGTTCCTGTCTTCCCAGATCGCGTCTCCGGCATGCTTTGTCCTGCCCTTCGCGTTTTCGTCATAAGGCGCCGCGGCCGCTTCCTCATCTGTCTGATAGACACCCATGTAGTGATAGGCGTAACGAGCGCCAAAGCGTTCTCCCTCAGCGAATCCTCCGACTTTTATCTCGGTACCGGTCACAGGATCGTAGATATAGTTTCCGCCCGTCCTGTTCTTCTCCTCGCCGTTCTCCGGCTGGGAGATGACAATGGTTCTGTACCATGTGAAATTGAAGCCGAGATTCCATGTGAAGTCCTTTGTGCTGACAGGAACCGCGTTGACCTCCACCTCTATTCCTTTTGTCCCGAGGCTTCCGTAGTTGCACTTTATCGAAGAGAATCCGGTTGTTGAAGGAAGTTTGTTGTCATAGAGCCGGTCGAATGTCTTCTTGTTATAGACATCCACCAGAATCTCAAGTCTGTTGTTGAAGAAACCGAGGTCGATGCCGGCGTCCCAGGACTCGGTTGTCTCCCAGACAAGGTCGGCGTTAGCCAAGGTGGTGTTCAGGATGCCGACCTCTCCCAGATAGGTGGTGCCTGTGATTCCGTACAGGCCTCTGGAGTCGGCGAGCGAGATGGAATTGTTACCGGTGCGTCCCCAGCTCGCGCGCAGTTTCAGTTTGCTGACATATTTTCTGGCGGGAGTGAAGAAATTTTCCCTGTGCATGTTCCATCCAAGGGAAGCGCCTGGGAAGTAACCCCATCTGTGATTCTCGGCGAATCTTGACGAACCATCGGCTCTCATGCTGACGGAAGCGAGGTATTTCCCGTCGTAGTCGTAATTGACACGCCCGAAGTAACTGAGCATCGCCTCTTCGGCCCTGGTGGAAGTGACCCTCTGTGTGGAATCGGCGGTCGCATTCAAGGTCGGAATGAGGTCTGTCGAAGCTCCGCTTCCGCTGCCGGAGAGGTAGTGGTTGTCGTCTTTCATGTAGCTGGTTCCCGCTGTCGCGTTCACATGGTGCTTGGCGAAAGACTTGTCGTAGTTCAAGACGGCGTCCACTTGGAAGTGTCCGTCATGCCGGTGTGCTCCGCTGGCCGGACGAATCGCTGTCCCTGTCGTCTCGTTCAGCGCCTCGAACCCTCCGGTGACGCCTTCTGTCATCATGTAGTAAACGGAAGGGGCGAAGGTCAGCCCAGGAATGATTTTCCATTCGGCGCCGCCTTGTATGGTGGTCCTGTACTGCTTGTTGACAGTGTATCTTGTCTTGTAGTAGTTCTCGTACTCGCGTGGGCGGAACGATGACATCCCCTCACCCGGGGCCGGTGTCCCGTCCTCGTAGTATAGTTTGTACGTAGGAGGCATGAACATGGCTCTCTGCATGGAGTTTACGGAGTTGGACATGGTGTTCCTGTCTCCCACATTGAGAGTGGCTTTCGAGAAGACTTTCCAACTCTTGCTGATCTGGTAGGACGCGTTCATGGACGCGCTGTAGTTTTTGTACCAGGTCCCTCTCACGATGCCGTCCTGGTCAAGATATCTAAGGCTTCCGTAGTAGCTGAGTTTCTTGTCTCCACCCGAGACGCTCAATTCGTACTCGTTCTTGGCTGCGTTCCGGTACGTGGCGTCCTGAAAGTCTGTGTCCATGAATATCAACTGCTTTCCGGTTACGGGATCAACCATCGTCTCCCATCCCTTGTTCTCCAACAGGTCGGCCACAAAGTCCTGTCCGTAATTGTTGAGGTAAACGTCAAGGAACTCAAGCGTGTTCGGCGAGTCCCATGCGTTTCCCGTTGACATTCCGAATGATCCGTTCAGGAACTTGTTCTTGTCGGCCTCTGTCGCGTTCGGATCTTCCCAGACGGCCTTTCTGGTCAGGTAGATGTAGTCTCTCGCGTTGAGAAGATCGAGTTTCTTCGGCTGTTGGTCAAGACCGAATGTGTAACGGAAATTGACTTTCGCGCTCCCTTCGCTTCCTTGCTTTGTCGTGATGATGATGATGCCATTGGCGGCGCGGGCACCATAGATGGCCGTTGACGCCGCGTCCTTGAGGACCTCGATGGATTCGATGTCAGCCGGATTCATGTCCTGAATCCCTCTCGTGCCCTGCGAGACAGCCCCGTCAATAATGATCAGCGGAGAGTCTCCTGTAACCCCGGTGGTGGATCCTCCTCTCATGAATATGTCCGGGCTTGCTCCCGGCTGGCCGGAAGTGACCTGCAGTTGCAGTCCGGGCACCTTGCCTTGGAGCTGGACGAGTGGATTCTGTTGAGGACTGTGCTCGAATTCTTCCGAGGACACCCTCGTGATTGATGTGGTGACAAGCGAGCGGTTTTGAGTACCATAGCCGATGGAGACGGCTTCCTCAAGCATCTGGGTGTCATCCTCAAGGCTGATGTTGATCACCGCGCTTGTACCCACGGTCACGGTCCGCGTCAGCATTCCGATGAATGAGAACTCAAGCACATCGCCTTGTCCGGCCTGCACTGAGTATGCTCCTTTGGCGTCTGTGATAGCCCAGTTCTTGGAACCGACTACCAGAACATTGGCTCCTGGCAGACCTGCCCCGGTGTTGTCGGTGACAACTCCGGAGACGGACATAGCCTTGCCGGATCCTTTTTCCTGCGCTGACGCTCCCAGTCCGAAAGCCGTGGCCACGAACATCACTGCCATCACGCGGAAGATCAGTCTTAACGTTCTGTTCATTTTGGTATTGGTTTTTGTTGCTATTTGAATATGCACTTGTAGTTGTCGAACTCAGTGTCTTTCAGGTCTTCCAAAAGCGATGAATATGCTTCCGGCGACAAAGTGGCGAGCGGTCTTCTGCATGGGCCGAGATCCAGCCCCGCGGCCTTCATGAACGCTTTCCCGCAGCCGTTGCCGTATTTCTCGAGGAATGTGATGATGATGTTAGCCTTGTACTGAAGCCCTGCGGCGTCAGAAATCCTGCCCTCCTTGAACGCCTTCATGATGGCGAGGTAGATCGGAGCGTTGTAGCCGTAAGTGCTTCCGATGAAGGTGTCCGCACCGATTGAGAGAGCCGGAAGCATCATCTCGTCCCTTCCCCACATGATGTTGTACTTCCTGTCCTTGAATTCAAGACAGAGTTGGAAGTCCATCATGTTCTCGAATGTGTACTTGATGCCCGCGAAATTAGGGATGAGACCATCCACCTCCTTTAGGAGACTGATCATAGGCGGACACACATGTGTCAGGCAAGGAATATTATAATAGAAGAATGGCATGTCAGGTTCCGCTGACGCCACTTCGGCAAGGGTCAATGCGAGATCCTTGACGCTGGAGGCCTTTTGGTAATAAGGCGCGGTCATGGCTACCGCGTCAAGGCCGCATTCTTTGGCGTATTTCATCAGTCCCCTGCATTCAGGCACACTGGTGCCGCCGAGAAACCCGATCACGGCGAAGCCATCCTCGCGGAATCTCGCCCATTCCTTGAAGAGAGCCTTTTTCTCGTCCAAAGTCAAAGAGGAGCCTTCGCCGGTCGTCCCGCAAGCGAAAACCCCGGAAATCCCGTTGTCTTTGTAGAATCTTTGCTGCCTTTCCACAGCGGACAGATTTACCGATCCGTCTTCCTTAAACCCCGTGAACGGGGCTGCAATCAATCCTTTGATACGTTTCATGGAATATAATAGTGTTAATCATGTCGTTTTTATCGTATGCAAAAGTATTAATTAAGTATAATATATGCAATATTTATTACGAGATTTTAGCAACATAATAGGCATTATTCTTAAATTTGGGTAAAATAAGTAATATTTATCGCTAATATTTTGTAGTATTTAATTCATGCGTTATCTTTGCAGCCATAGAATTTAAAATAACCAATATCACGATGCGGAACAGGAGAATGACAAAAGTGGCAGTCCTTGCCACAAGCCTTTTAATCTCGATTTTTACAGTAAACGCGACCGAATGTACGGTCGGCAAGGCGGCGGTGATGCCGGTTGCGGAAAAACACGGCTCTGCCGGAGCTTTCATCGGGAAGGTGGGGGACATTGTCCTGATCGCCGGCGGCTCTGATTTTGAGAACGCCAAACCTTGGGAGGGAGGTGTCAAAAGTTATTTCGACAAGGTCTGGGCTGTCACTGATGCCGGAGGACGGCTTTCCTGCCGCGAAGTGGAAGGTGTGCGCCTTCCGGTTCCACTCGGCAACGGATGTGCGGCCGGTGACGGCAAGACAATGTTCTGCATCGGCGGGATGAACGCGGACGGTCGCTCCGAGGACATATTCACGCTCAGCGGCTCCCTTGATGACCTTAAGGTAAGGTCCTTTTGCAGCCTCCCCGCCGGTTTTATCCCTAATGCCGCTGAATATCACAAAGGTTATATTTATATTATAGGTTCCCGGGATGGCGCGAATAGTCTTTTGAGGCTGAATGTCGGTTCCCGTCAGTTCAAGGAATTGGCTCCATGTCCGGGAACGCTTGTCACGGAGGGCAGTTGCTTTGTCTATCAGCATAACGGCAGAGAGGAGGCTTTCTACCTCATAGGCGGAAGAAGTTCCGGGCCGGACGGCATATTCATGGAAAGCAATGTCTGGGAATATCTTCCAACTCATGACACTTGGAACAGGAAGGCGTCCTTTAATGACGGAGGGAAACCGCTGTCACTGATGTATGGCCCGGCTGTGAAATACGGCTCGGCGCACATCCTGGTCTTTGGCGGGGACGATGGAGTTGAATTTCTTCGCAGGGATTCCCTTGGCAGGGACGAGTCGCGGCCAGAGGAACTTGTGGAGGCGTTTCTTGGCCATAAGGGATTCTCCAATAAGATATTCGCCTATCACACCATCACTGACACATGGACCACGTTGGATTCTCTTGATCTCTCCTTGCCTGTCGTGACCACCGCGGTGGAACTGAACGGAAAGATCATAATCCCTTCGGGGGAGGCGAGGCCTGGTGTGAGGTCGGAAGACATCATCGAGGTTTCGATTGCTGACAAGGCGTCGTTTGGATGGGTCAACTATCTTGTGGTCATAGTCTATCTTTTGTTGATGATGGGAATGGGATTCTATTTCTCACGCAGGAACAATGGCTCCGACAAGTTCTTCAAGGGAGGCGGCAGCATCCCTTGGTGGGCCGCCGGCATCAGCATATTCGCCACCGCCCTCAGCGCCATCACGTTCCTGTCCATCCCGGCCAAGGCCTATGCCGCTGACTGGGGCATGTTCATGTACAACATGACGATCATCCTGACGGTCCCCGTCGTTATAAATTTCTACCTCCCGCTTTTCCGGAAGCTGAAGGTCGCCTCGGCCTATGAATATCTTGAGGAAAGATTCAGCGGCTCTGTCCGCTGGCTTGCGTCGGCGTTCTTCTGCCTTTTCATGTTCACCAGGATAGCGATCGTGCTGTTCCTCCCGTCGCTGGCGCTCAACGCCGTGACAGGAATCAACATCTATCTCTGCATCCTCATGATGGGTGTGGTGACGATCATCTATTGCACCATGGGCGGAATAGAGGCCGTGGTCTGGGGCGACGTGGTGCAAGGGATTCTTCTTGTGGGTGGAGCCATCATTTCGTTCGTGTGGATTGTCGGAGGCATAAAAGGAGGCTTCGACGGCTTCATGAATGTGGCTGTGGAGCAGTCCAAATTCAACATCTTGAACATGTCCTTGGACTGGACGCAGCCGGTCTTCTGGGTGGCGATCCTCGGAGGCTTCTCCAACCAGTTGCTTACCTACACGTCAGATCAGTCTGTCGTGCAGAAATACTTGACGGTGAAGGACACCAAGGGAACGGAGAAGGGGCTGTGGCTGAACGGACTCCTCAGCATACCTATCGCGTTCCTGTTCTTCGGCATCGGCACGGCTCTGTTTGTGTTCTTCCGTCAGGAACCACAATTGTTGAATGTCGGAATGAGCAACACAGACTCTATCTTCCCTCACTACATCATGTGCAGGCTGCCGGTCGGAATCTCCGGCCTTCTCATAGCGGCTATTTTCGCCGCCGCGATGTCAACCCTGTCTTCCAACATCAATTCCTCAACTACGGTCATGTGTGAGGATTTCTACACAAAGATCCGGAAGAATTGCACGGACGCTCAGAAAGTGAGGTTCGCAAGGGTGTCCGGAATCATCGTCGGTACGCTGGGAGTCTTGATGGCCATAGCCTTGGCGACCTTTGACATCGCGTCCCTGTGGGACCAGTTCAATTTCTTTCTTGGACTTCTGACCAGCAGTCTCGGTGGCCTTTTCCTTATGGGAATATTCACAAAGCGCATCGGGACGAGGAGCGCGGTCACCGGTTTCGTCGGCTGTGTGGTTGTCCTCTTGCTCTTTCACAGGTTCTCTCACGTGACATCCACCCTCTATGGTTTCCTTGGATTGGTCTCCTGCTTCCTGATTGGTTGGCTGTCCAGTTTTGTGTTCGGCAAAGGCAGGTAGTATGAGCGTGGTCATATTGAAAGACGCTGTCAGGATTTCTCCCGGCAGCGTCTTTTGATTATAGACTTTCTGTCAATGGATTCTGATCAGAATCTGTAGAATCCCTTGGCAGGCTCATTGGCGTTGGCTTTCACCTCGGCCTTGCCGAAACTTGCCGGCAGGCATTCGCCGCTGTCCATCAAGGCTTTGTTGCGCTCGACGGTCACGCTGGCGGTGTTGCTCTTTGTCGCCTTTCTTGTGAATGTGTAAGGCGCGAGGATGTACGGAGCGTAGTTCTTGCCGTCCTCTCCGTGGATGACATACTGATCCTTCACGACTTCCGGAGCTATGAATATCTTGGACCAGCCTGGACCGCCCATTGACAGGCAGAAGTCAAAGCCGTGGCACATGATGTCGTAACCCCGCTCCGCATAGTACTTCGACTTCACTCCATTCATGTTGAAACTGCCTTCGGCATATTCAGCCTCGCCGACCTTCTCTCCGTCGGCCATGTAGATGCCGTAAGAGCCGTCTTCCCACAGAGTGTATGAGTTGAGCACGATGTTGTAGCTGATGCCGTCAGAGTATGGATAGCCTTCGTAGATGACGGAACCGTGGTGGGCACCGGTCCAGGCGCAGAGTTTACCATCCTCGAAGAACATCTTCATCGGGTATCTGTTCGCGAATTTGGTGACACCCCAACCATAGACGTTGTAGATCTCGTTGACACGGAACGGTTCGATCTTGATGTCGAATGAGATAGGCTTGCGGTCATAGCCGACATATTCGGATGTGGCTGAAGCGCTGGTCACCGTCCACTCGCCGAGGTAACGCTCGTACTCGTCAGAACCCTTTGGAATAGCTGTGGTGGCCTGAACCTTATAGGCATAGCTTTCGCCGAACATATTCTTTCCTGAAACGATGAGAATATACTCCACATTAGGCACGCCTTCGGTGAATCCAAGAGTGAGCCCCTGGTCTGAATTCAATGCCTTAAGGTATTCACTCTCGATTTCGATACCCTTCTGCTCGCACAACTCGCTGTAAGAATTATTGTACTTCGGAAGTATTTCATCCGCAATGGCTTTGGCTGTAAGGTAATAGTAGGCCGTAGCGACACTCTTGCCTTTTACATGGAAATCGATGCTGAAGTAACCGTCTTTTTCCGGGAGGGTTGCCGTCACCTCGATCGAAGGCTTTTCTGTGGTGCCGTCCCAACCGCCGCCCCATGACTGAGGGATCTTGTCGAAGTAACCTTCGAGGTTGACACAGTCCTTGAAGCAGAAATTGGTAGCCGAGTAATTTCTGTTTGCAAAATAGGCTTTGTACTCCTCTGCGTCTCTCATGTAGACAGGAACACTGACTGTCTTGCCGTCCATCTTCACCTCGTATTCCGGCAGTGTAGTCAATGAAGTGCAGCCGTAGAACGTGTTCTGCCATTTGTAGACCTTCAGGAGTTTATTAAGGAATCCGAGACTCTCTGATTTCAGGGACTCGCAGCCTTGGAACGCGTTGTTCAGTTCCACAATCTTATCGACAGGAAGATTCTCCCAGAAACTGTCCGGTATGACTTCCAAGGACTTGCAGTTTTTGAAAGTGCTCGTCAGTTTCGTGGATCTGGTGACGGCCTTGGCTGTCTCGTTGAACATGTGTTCCGGAATCTCTGTAAGCGATTCGCAACCTGAAAAAGTTTGGTTGTAAAGGTATTCGCAGGAAGGCTTGAAATTGAAGTATTTGAAAGTAGGCGCGTTCTTCAGGCTCTTGCAGTTGAGAAACAGAGAACGCATTGCTATGCCCGCTGTCGTGAAGTTCTTGAATATGTCAGGGTCGAGGTATTCCAGAGATTCACAGCCATCGAATGTGTTGTTGAAATTGGTTGTCTTCGGGCTGAGTCCCTGCATGAATTTGGCTGGAATTTCTTTCAGGCTTTTGCAATTATGGAACATATTGTTGCAAGAGCTGACATTTTTAAGTTCGTCACCCTTAGGGGCTGCGATGCGTATCAGGTTTGTCTGATATTCAAAATTAACACCGGAGAGAGAAAGGTCACCCCATTGGATGACTTCCACAAGATCAGCATCGTGTTTGGTTACGCTGACGCGGCTGACAGAACCGATGGCTCCGCTAATTTGTACAGGGTATAACCTGGATGCGTCGTTGTACTTGTGCTTCGGGTAAGAAGCCGACTTTACAGTCTCTTTGGTACCGTCGCCCCAATCCACGTTGTATTCCGGAGTCGTTCTGTTGTATGTGACAGGAAGCACGACACAGCTGTCTTTAGCAAGAGGCTGCATCACAAGTACCATGACATTGTCTGGGTAAGTGACAGGATTCTGATAGATGACAATTGATTCTATGATGTTGCCGTCGTTCTTCAAAGTCAGTCTTGCCTCTCTTGCATAAGGCATTTCGTTCTTGTCAACGCTGACGCTGATGGTCTTGGTGTAGACTTCGTAGGCCTTGGTCTCTACCAGACGTGCCCATGTCTGATCTGATTCAATCTCAGCTGTGAACTCAAGGTTTGTTGTCACATCCACATTGAACACTCCACCTGAAGCCGGACTTTCGACCGAAGTCGTGCTGACGTGCACATTTCCGGCGACAAATGTCAGAGTTCTCATAAGGGTCTTGTTGGCCCCGTCGCTGAGAAGGACGATGACCTTGCCTACCTCAGGTGAGTCAGGCGCTGTCACGGCGATCACACCGCTCTTTTCATCAGTGGCTTTGGCCTCTGCTTCCCAATTGCCTTTTGGAAGCACTTCCAGAATCGTGTTCTCGTCTCCGCCTGTGATGGTGTAGGCATATTCCTTGGTCTGGCCGGAATAGATAAGAGAAGAAGGCACTTCCACCGCGATTCCGAACTCCTTGTATATCTCGAAAGTAAGCACAGTGCCGTCGGCGAGTGTGAGGTAGGCTGTCTTGCCGTCCTCGCTCAACCTTGCGTCCTTGAAGAAGGCGTCGCCCGTGGCCTGGCCACATTCGACATACGTGATGCCGTTGTCGTAGGAAACGTACCATTTCCCGTTTTCGATCTTCATGGAAGGAGTGACTCCACGTTCTCCGGTGACGGGTACCGTCTTTCCTTCAGAGTCCAGCAGCCACTCTCCGTTTACTGTCCAGTACCATTTTCCGTCCGGAGCCTGCTTCACCGAGATGTCTGGGGTTTGACCGTCGCTTCCGTCTGCTCCTTTGGACCCGTCTTTCAGGGTCATGGTGGACATTTCGCCATAGGAATTGACAAAGGTGATGACGTGAGTGCCGTCCTCTTTGTCCTCAATGTTGCTGATGAACTGTTTCCCTGCGATCAGTTCTTGCAGTTTTGTGAGTTGGGTGTTGAGGGAAGAGACCAGTGTTTCCACTTTTGTAAGTCTCTGATCCACATCGTCCAGGCGAGATTTAAGCTCGTCATCGTTGTAGCACGCTGTCGCCAGCAGTACAACCAGGGCATAAGTCAAGAATCGTTTCATAAATACATATTTGGTTTTTTGAGACCCGAAATTTACAAAAAAATCAAATACGTTATAATATGTAAGCGGAATTTTAATCTGAATAATATGCCGGGTACGCACTTGTAGCCCATGAATTAATATTCTACCATGTACACACTTGGAATTTATTTATGAATATGACTTTCATATTGTAATGATTTTAACCCGAAATATTTTCAAAAGTGTAACACTGTATGATATCAACGTATGATTGATATTGTTGCTGTTCCTTATTCTGGTAATAAACATGGGCTATTATATAGAATGTGATTATACGATGAATTTTCGCTAGCAGGCAAGGGCTTGCCATTTTAGTAATCCTTAAAAATAACTTGGTAATCGTTGATTGTCTTTTCGGTCTATATGTCTTTTCTCATCAGTCATGTGCCACCGGCACACTCCTTCTTTGAAAATAGATCTATCCTCGAAAATCTTCTCTTAATCTGAGGCAACTTATTTTTCTCATGTTACTTAATGCGTTATCTCAAGGAGATTGCCATCCTCATTTTTCGAGGAGAAAATTGCGAGCCTTTATCATGTTCTCCTACAAGCGACATTCAGCCTCTTTTACGCTTTTAGAGGGATGATTGTTTCTTCGCGAGCGCCTTTTAAGCGAAATCACGCTCTTGGAATACGGAGGTTCTGCTGGGACGCGAAACCGCGATAAGTGTTTTTTGTGGGAGATGCCAATGCCCAAAGCGGTGCTGTTCCGTTATGTTATAATCAGGATATTCATCTCCTTCAGTCCGTCACTGAGCGAACGGAAAATCAGAGAGTTTCCTGATTTCACGAAATAACCGAATTCTTGAGAGGAGCCACAGTAGATTTTTCCGTCAGGATCCGCAAGAACCGATCTGACGATACCTTTATTAGGCATAAGGTACCTGTTCCATGAGTGTCCGTCATATTCCAGAAGATATTGGTTGTTACCCACATAGATCAACCCGGATGCTGATTGTGAGACTGACCAGTTCTGTCTGCCGCCATGGTAGTCGGATGGCGTGAAGTTCCGTATCACCGGAGAGAACATCACCTCGTTGCCTTGGGATGGCAAGGCGGACAAAACCAGAATAAGGAGAGACAACACTCCTTTCTTAAAGGGACTCATGATCAAATCTGTTTTAGTGCCTCGGAATATTCCCGAAAAGCAGTGGTTGCGGTGGTAAATTTACACAATTAATCGTTAACCCGGACAACCATCTCACAGTTGGCGCAGTCAAAGGCGAGGTGATACCGTTTGCCGTTGTTGATAAGATAAAGGTGCCCTGACGGGGTGGTTGTGGCCAACTTGGATGAGCCGGTCGCGAAGTTTGCCTTGCCTTGATGCCTGCCGGTTTTCCGATGAACCGGGCAGAGGCCGAGTTCGTGGCGGATGCAGTATTTGGTGCGCATCAGTTCGGTGCCGGGAAGGTGCGAGATTTCGAAAGCCTCATCGGTTTGGGTCGCACCCAGGACCTGATAGGTTTCGCGGGCGACATGGTTGGCGATGTTGGCTTTGTACGAAACATGGATGCCGTCCGATGCCGGTTCTTGAATATCCGGGATTTTAGATAGAATCGGCTTCTGGTCTTGCCGACGGTCTTGACATCCGGATGGAGATTCGGCGTTATTTGGAGTGCTAAGGACATTGGAGATTCCCGGATTGTCGGCAGTTTTGCCTGTGGGCAGAGGAATCGCTCTGCAAGGCATTTTGTCGAGGGCGGCGGCGAGGTCGCGCCTGATCGCGTTCAGCGCTGAGGCCGGAAGGAATGGCAGCGAGCCGTCAGGAGTTTCCACGTTAAGCGAACTGAGTGTGAATGAATATATTCCCGTGTCCTTTGAGATTTGTGCCACGAACATTTCTCGCATCCTTTTCGCGTTCTCCGCCGTGCTGTCTCCGGCCTCACGTTCTAGCACAATACTCCGCCCGTCCTGGCTCACCGCATTGATTTTCAGTGAATATGTCTGCTTGCACAGTCGCTTCGACTGGCTCGGAGACCGGCCCTTTTCGGTCACTGGGCAGGAGTCATCGGTCACGGGGCCAATATTTTCTGTCACTGAGCGGCACCATTCGGTCACTGATCCTGTCGAAGTGACCGGAACCACAATGGCCGAAATATCCACCGAAACAGGAATAGTCCTGGCAGGCAGATTAGACTCCAGCTCTTTCTCGAATGCGTTGCTGAGGTTCCGGTACAGTTTGGCTCCGGGATAGAGTCCAGTGACATTTCTGCACGTTATCCGGTTCCCTTGGCAGACATCGCCACGGAAACCGACAATCTCCCCACGACCTTTGGACAGAAAAGAGAATCCGTCCCCGTTCTGAAGCCGGTCACCCGGATTTTTCATCCGCACAGTTATCGTGACATACTCCTCGCTCAGCCTCTTTCCGTTTGAATAGTTCTGGCGCATTGGGGCGATGGAAACCACCGTCCCGACCTCTTCTCCGATTGATTTCGGCGCGTCCATCGAGGACCAGTTCCCTGACCGTTTTCCGTCCAAAAACAATTGCGTGTACCCCCGGTTGAAAGTCTTGGCCAGATCCGGTGTGAACCCGCCTTCACTCCGCCCGAACGAAACTCTGCGTAACTTCTCCGGATTTGCCGCGACCAACTCATCCAATGCCAAGGAATATGCCCGGACGACATTCCGCACGTAGGAGATGTTCTTCAACCTTCCCTCGATCTTGAACGAGCATATTCCCGCTTCCGCAAGGTCTTTCAGCCTGTCCTTGAGGTTGTAGTCCTTCAGCGAAAGTAAGGCCTTGTTCCGCACCAGAACGTTCCCGGAACCGTCCACAAGGTCGTAAAGCGACCGGCACGCCTGGATGCATTCCCCCCGGTTGGCGCTTCGCCCGGCTATCCGCTCTGACATATAGCACTGGCCGCTGTAGCAGACGCAGAGCGCTCCGTGCACGAAAAACTCCAGCTCGCAGTTAACGGACGACCTTATCGCACGGATTTGATCCAGAGACATCTCCCGCTCCAGAACAAGCCGTGAGGCTCCGATGCCCTCGTAGAGCCGTGCCTTCTCCGGAGTCCTTATCGCACATTGTGTCGAAGCGTGGACCGGCAGGTCGGTCAGTTCCCAGACCGCAAGGTCCTGCGCGATGATGGCATCCACTCCCGCGTCCTTCGCCTCGGCAAGCAGCCTTTCCGCCTCCGCGAGCTCGTTGTCAAAAAGAATAGTGTTGAGTGTCAGGAATATGCGCGCTCCGAATCTGTGGGCATATTCGGTGAGCCTCCGGATGTCCTCCATCGAGTTTCCGGCGGCTTGACGCGCCCCGAACGCAGGCCCGGCGATATACACGGCATCGGCACCGCAGTCGATAGCCGCGATGCCGATGTCAGCGTTTCTTGCCGGAGCAAGAAGTTCGAGGAACTTCATTGGTTACTTGCTGAGGGAAGCGATCATCTGCTTGGCCTGTGCGCCGAACTTAGGATCGTCCTGTACCTTCTTGTAGTATTCAAGAGCCTTGGCGTTGTTCTTAGCGCCCTGATAGAGGGCGGCCACGGTGAAAGTGATGGCCGGAGCGTTCTTCGCGTCCGGTTTCATTTCAAGATACTTCTCGAAGTACTTGATGGCGTCGGCGTTCTTGCTGAGTTTCTGTGAGCTCTGCCCTGCGATGAGGTAAGCTGTGGCGTTCTCGACATAACTGTTGGCCTTCTCGGCTGCCTTCACGGCGTCAGCGAACTTCTGGCCCTTAAGGGCGGCGTTGGCCTGCCTTACATAGATGTTGGAAACCTGCTCCTTGGCCTCGGCCTCCTCACCGTTCCATGCGGCATGCCTGAAAGCCTCGATGGCCTCATCGGTCTTGCCCTGGGCTCCGAGAGCCTGTCCGAGGTAGAGGGCTGTCTTTCCGGCGGTGGTGTCGGCGGCGTAAGACTTCGCGAAACCATCGGCGGCGGTGGCGAAGTCCTTCAGTTTGAGTGCGTCAACACCTTTCTGCATCCACATCTGAGGAACGAGTTCCTTAGCCTTCTCGGCAACCTCGGCGTTCTCATATTCCTCGGCTATTTTGGCGACTTCGTCAAGTTTGGCGGCGGCCTCATCGTACTTCGCGTCCTTGATCAGGTCCTTTGCGATCTCAAGGGAGACTCCAGGGATGGCGTTCTTGCAGTTTGCCACGAGCTCATCGGCGTCAGCGCCTATGGTCTTACCCATTTCGAGAGCTTTCTGGAAGCAGTCGAGGGCTTCAGTCCAATTCTTCATAGAGATGGCTGTGGCTCCATTATTGTAGAGTTCTGTTGCCTGGGCCATGTCCTGGGCGGATGCCATGCTTGCTGCCATGAACGCGGCAGCGATCGCGAGAATAAACTTTTTCATCGTATTAAAAATTATGTTTAACTATATTCCTTATAATCGCAATAACCACAAATGTAATAAAAATTTGTGTCAATTGCACATTATTGGCTATTTTTGTCTAAACGGGAGGTGTCAATGATGCGTAGTCTTATCTTCAAATCAGTCTTGTGTTTTGCGCTGTTTGGTTTTTCAATAATGATGCCAGCGCAGAATCTGCCCGTTCTTCAGAAGGACGGCTCGGTCACTACCGGCAATCTTACCAACGGGATTTCCTACTATCTGTTGACGAATCCATCGATGAAGGGAGTCGCTGACTTCGCGCTTGTGCGCAAGGGGGTAAGCGACACTCTGTCAGCGAGAAAAGAGCTTTCGTCATTGCCCCACTTCAACAAGACGATTCCTTATAAGTTCTTGTCGCGCAAGGGAATAGGCTGCCGTTCGGAAGGATATATCTCCTACCGTGACGACGCGACAATATTCAGATTCGATGATGTGCCGGTCTTTGACCAGGCCGCGTCGGACACCACGCTTCTCATGCTGTTCGACCTCATCGCGGCTCAGCCTTGCCAGCATGCCATCATCATCGCGGGTGACATCAATCCTACCGCCATCAAGGAAAGGATGAACGTATTCTCGCTGATGGTTCCTTCCCGCAATCCCGCCTACAAGAAGAAGGAATATGTCTGGAGGCCTGCCATCGCTCCTGAATATTCATTCATCCCGTCCGGCGGTTCTTCCGTGACTGTGGAGTTCCGTTCGCCGAGGACACCTGACGACCAGATGAACACTATCCAGCCGTTCATCTCGGAATTATTCTCCAGATCGTTGAGGGAGATTGTCTCAAGCCGCCTCCGCGAAAGTTTCCTTGGTAGGGATATTCCTGTGGAATCGTTTGATGTTGAATATCTTGGAAGTGCGTCATGCGCTGGTGACGAGCGTTTCAGCGTGAGTGTGCGGACCTCCCGCGGCCAGCTGATGCCAGCCTCGATGGCGGTCGCCTCCGTCCTTTCGGAGATTTGTTCCAAGGGAATCGGGGCGGAGGAATATCTGGTCGCGCGTAATTCCGTCCTGAATGGTTTCCTAAGGACGCAGACGAATGATGCCCTTGTTCTGCGCTGCGTCTCCTCTTACCTTTACGGAGCTGATCTGGCTTCCCCGGCGACCAAGGCCAACTTCTTCTCTTCCAGGAATATGTCCACAAAGGCTGAGACCGAACTTTTCAACGGTTACACTCTGGCCCTGCTCTCCGAGATGGAGAATCCCAAGATCACATGGACGGGAAACGAGGAGGATTATGACGAATGGTTCTGGCCGGTTCTGTTCGGTTTGGTGACCGATGGGGTCTCCATGCTGGACAAACCGCTCTACAAGTGGCCTGTGACGGCCAAGGACACCTCGGCTTTCTGGAACGAAAGGAATAAGGTCAAGATGAAGTCTGTGGCCGCGGAGCCTGTCTCCGGAGGGGAGATGTGGACTTTCTCCAATGGCATGAAGGTGATTTACAAGAAGATGCCGGCTGCCGGGCGTTTCAGTTACTCTTTTATGATAAAGGGTGGTTTCTCCACTGTCCGGAATCTTCCTCGTGGGGAGGGAGCGTTTTTCTCCGATATGTTCGGCCTGTGCAACATCGCCGGCATGCCGGGAAGTGACTTCGACAAAGTGCTCCGTGTCAACGGGGTGGAGATGTCATGTGCCGTCTCGACATCTGATCTGCGACTCTACGGCTCAGCCCCGTCAAACAGGTTCATGCTGACCCTCAAGGCCTTGCTTTCCGCCGCCAATATGCGGAAGCCTTCGCTTTCGGCCTTTGAGCCGTGGAAAAGGATGGAACTGGCTTCCCTCAAGCCGGCCTATCTGGACAGCCTCATGTACCAGGACTACAACTACTCGTCCGTCAAGACGCCGTCCGGTCTCACCGCCAGAACGTTGGATGACGCATCTGATTTTTTTGACAATCAATTTATAAGAGCGAATGACGGAGTTCTTGTGATTGTGGGCGATCTGTCGGCGGAGTCCGTCCAGAAAATCCTTTGCCAGTATCTTGGCGGATTCCGGGTCAGCAAGTCCTCGTCCGTACGCCAGTTCTCATCTTATAAGTTGCGCACCGGTGCCACGACATATTCCCGCATCGGAACCCCTGTTGAGATCAGTCTGGCTTTGGCCTGCGCCGAGCCGTTCACGACAGAGAACTATATGGCATTCAAGGTCGCCAGCCTCGCCCTCCAGCGCAGGCTTACCGGTGTGATGGCCGAGCACGGGTTCAGTGTCAGAATGGCCGACCGCTTCAGCATCTGGCCTCAGGAGGCTCTGGAATTGATATTCACCTGCACTCCTGTGCCGGAATCCGGCCTCCCTTATGGTGTGAAGAGCGGTTCCGACCAGCCGATGAGGACTCTTGTGGAGGCCCGCAAGGTGATTGAAAACGTGCTTTCCAATCCGGTCAACGCCGCGGAGCTCGCTTCCTGCAAGTCCCTGCTGACCAATGGCTACTCGACCTATCTTGCGGATCCGAAGAATTATGTGGACGCCGTCCTGATGCGCTATTCCGGCGGAAAGGACGTGCTGACCGGTTATAACAACAGAATCGGCAGTGTCTCCGCCGACAAGGTAAAGGAAATTTTCGGAGCTCTGTCCGAAGGAATGAGAATTGAATATGTCGTCAAACAATAAGTTCGGAACCATTATCCAGATCGGCGACATCCTTGTGTCTGAGGATGTTGTCACTGAATATTTCGCCTGTGACTACGCTGTCTGCAAGGGCTGTTGCTGCATAATAGGGGACAGCGGGGCTCCGTTGGAGGAGTCGGAGCTGGAGCCTCTGGAGGAGAATTACCCCATATATTCAAAGCTTATGAGACCGCAGGGCCGCGCGCAGATTGACAAGGAGGGCTTCTTCTCCATCGACCGTGACGGGGACATCGTTACCCCGGTCGTGGATCAGACCGAGGAATGCGCGTACACCACTTTCGACGAGGCCGGCAACTGTTTCTGCTCCATCGAACGGTGCTTCTTCCAAGGCGAGTGCAAGTTCCGCAAACCCCAGTCCTGCTGGCTCTACCCGATCCGCGTCACCAAACTCACCGGCGGCGGCCAGGCCCTGAACCTCCATCGTTGGGGAATATGCAAGGATGCCTACGAGAAAGGCCGCCGCGAAGGCATCCGTGTCTATCAGTTCCTCCGCGATCCCCTCATCTCCGTCTTCGGCCAGGATTTCTACGACGCCCTCTCCTACGCCGCCAAGAAGATTCTTGACGAGGCGTAGCGGATTTGTCTAATAATGGAGTCTTGCGCCTAAGGCTTATGGCCGATATTAGCGGTCGTTGGAGTTGATGAGGGCCATGGCGGCGTCGTAGTCGGCGGCGTTGACCTTTACCTCGACAGGATCTACATAGTTCAGTGAGACGTAGGAGGAGTTCTCTCCGAACACTGCGGCAGGGATGCCGTTCTCATTGAGCATGCCCGCTGTGATGTGGGCGCTCATCGCGTTGTCGAACTTTGCGACAGTCTTGAGTTCTTCTGCCATAATCTTTGAATATTAGAGTGTTATATCTGTGCTTCAATGGTGCCGGCAGCACCGGTCGAGCATATTCATTTCCCGTAAATGTGGATTACTCCTCGTCCAGCACCCGGAATTTGTACTCCAGTCCGCCGACAATCCGCACCACTTCTTTGGTCAGGCCTTCCACCTCGAAGCCGCCAAGCTCGCGGGTCATCGTGATCCTGTCCTCGAACATCTTGAAGAGGGCACTGAACTTGGAGCAGAGGCGGAATGTCATATTCTCGCCGTCCTCGCTTTCGAGGCGGTAGCCGCGCATCTCCATATATTCAATAATCCCGCCACGGAGGTCGGAATATTCACCTTTTAATATGACTGATCTTTTGATGAAACCGAATCTTGGGTAGAAGGCTGAAACGAAAGCGAATAGCAAGGCTATCTGCCACAGCGACTTATAGCCATCGCGGAACATTAGGCTGACATCAGCCTTGACGACTCCGATGAACACGAGCGCCGCCATTATGACCACAAACAGGATGGTGAAGTAGAAAAAGTATTTGACAGCTCTGATAAAATATTTCATGATAGTCCGATTTTTGCTAACGAAGCAAAGATATGAAATAGTTTTGTTATTTTTGTGTCATTAATCATTAAATCGAAAGACTATGGCAGAAATTGATCCTATCCGCGAGCGTCGTGAGCGCGAAGAGCAGGAAAGAAAGAATGAAAGCCTCAAGAAGGTTATGTGGATTCTTGTGGCTGTGGCGGTGCTGCTTGCCGCGGGACTTGCCTACATTTGGTTCTCGAAGTCCAGCCTTGTAAAGGACCTTAACGCTGAGAAGGACGACCTTACCCAGCAGATGATCGCCCTCAAGGGAGACTACGACAGCCTTTCATCTGACTATGCATCGATCAACAGCCAGCTGGACTCCTCCAAGGAAGAGGTCAACCAGTTGATAGAGAGAATCCAGAAGACCGAGGCCACGAACCGCCGCAAGATGCGTCAGTACGAGAAGGAACTCGGAACCCTGCGCAGCATCATGAGAAACTACATAGTGCAGATTGACTCGCTCAACACATTGAACCACAAGCTGACAGCCGATGCCGCCGCCGCGCGCCGCGAGGCCGCGGAGAGCCGTGCGGAGAACGCTGACCTCAAGGGACAGGTCGAGAACCTTTCCGGTCAGGTGGCCGCCGGTTCCGTGATCAAGTCCAGAGGCTTGAGCGTCGCCGCCTACAACGCTTCCGACAAGGTTACGGACCGTAGCAGCAGGGTAGTGAGACTTCTGGCCTCCCTGAGCCTTGTCGAGAACGACCTGGCTCCTAAGGGACCGGTGAGAGTCTATCTCCGCGTCAAGGATCCGGACGGAATCCTTCTCACCAACAGCACGCAGACCTCGTTCTCGTTCAACGGCCAGACTATGGTCGCCTCCGCTTCCCGTGAGGTTGACTACGAGGGTAAGGAGGTTGACCTGAGCATCTATCTCAACGACATTCCTTCCTATCAGTCGGGAATATACACGGTTGAGGCCTACACCTCTCAGGCGTTCCTCGGCAAGACTGAACTCTTGCTCCGCTAACCTGTGATCTACCTTCACGTCCCTTTCTGCGGCAGTTTCTGCACTTACTGCGACTTCTATTCGGAAATATGCCGGAGCAGACAGGCGTTCAATGAATATGCAGATGCCGTCATCGCTGAGATTCGTGACCGCCGGAAGGAACTGGAAATGAATATGTCCGCACAGGATGCGGTCAACACCCTATACATCGGAGGAGGCACCCCATCGGTGCTTCCTCTTGATGTTTTGTCACGGATTGTCGGTGCGGTTTCCCAGACTGAACAGCTTTCTCTGGTCACTGAGCCTGTCGAAGTGACCACCCCGACAGAACTCTTCGATGAGTTTACCGCTGAAGTGAACCCCGAAGATATAGTGGAAAAAGGCCGTGAATATGTCCGCGGACTTCTTGCCTTGGGTGTGAACAGGATCAGCATGGGCATCCAGTCATTCAACGATGACATTCTCCGTTGGATGAACCGCCGCCACGATGCAGGGAATGCCGTCAAGGCTTTCCATATCCTTCGCGAAAGCGGAGTCCGGAACATCAGCATTGACCTGATCTTTGGCATATCCCAACTGACGGACGAGACCTGGAAAGACACGATCGAAAAGGCCTTGGAACTTTCTCCAGAGCACATTTCGGCCTACCAACTGTCAATAGAGGAAGGAAGCGCCCTTGCCAAGATGGTAGCCGACGGGCGTTACGTTGAGGCTTCCGAGGAACAATGTCGCCGGCAGTACGACATCCTGTGCAGATGTCTTGGGCGGTCAGGCTACCATCATTACGAAATCTCCAATTTCGCAAAGCCCGGCTTCGAAGCCGTCCACAACAGCGCCTATTGGCGCCGGGCACCGTACATCGGCCTCGGCCCCGGTGCCCATTCCCTGACCGGCAATGTACGCTCCTGGAACAGCCAGGAACTCCCGCACCGTCAGCAGGATGAAACCTCATCCTGCAATCCAGACAGAATCTCGTCCTGTAATCCGGACTCGACTTCGTGTCAAACTTCATCCCGGAATCCAAGCGGAAAGTTGGCCACATATTCAAGAAACTTCGAGACCCTTTCGCCGGAGGACATTCGTGTCGAGAGGATCATGCTCTCCCTCCGCACCGACAAAGGCCTGAAAGCCACGGAATTATATTCATTGACAGACAGCACTGTTGTTGACGCCCTTTTGAGCGAAGGAGCTCTTGAGAGGCAAGGCGGCAGCATCCGCATCCCCGAATCCCGCCTCTTCACCTCCGACGAGATAATCCGCGAACTGATTTGATACTCCGCTTGTCCCTTTGACCCTGCCGCAAAAAAAATGGACTCCGGCGTACCCTGTCGTGATTGATGTATCTATCAAAGTTATAATGTCTTACATTGTAAATATGACATTTTATCATTTTATGATAATCATTTTATGGTAAAAATGCACTTTGTCGGGAATAATTGGATTCTCGCATATGAGTTTAGGAATCTTATTGCTGTGAAGTGGCATGGCATACTTAGGGAGGGTGCCGTTTTGGAATGTTTTGGGTAAGGGGTAGGGTTGTCATTTGTGGCATTTATCCGCCACGGCTTAAAATCGGGACATACGACGAGGGTTAACCAGTAATTTGAATGACTCTAACGTCCTCAACGAAGCACCTCCGATTCATCGAAACGAGGAATAGAGGAGCCTTGATGATGTCGAGAGTCTAATATTTCTCGGTGATCTTTCGGGGGAGGTGGCGCTTGGGCAACGTTTTCGGGCTAGAACGTCTCTCAAGAGTGTTGCGGAACACTCTTGGGAAACGAATATGGCTCAATGCGTTGCCGGAGGGTTTTTGGAGTGCCTAAAGTCCAACGGTGACGCTAAAGCACTTTGCCGAAGGTGGCTGCCGTGTCAAAGAAGCCTCAAGTAGTGGTTTCTTCGGGGGTATCACCGAAAATATTTCTGTTTTTTATGAATTGAATGTGTTTCTTTCTGTTTCCTTTCATTAGGAATGCCTAACTTGCGGTCGTGTTCCGGGAGAAATCGCGGGACATTTTGACAAACAGACATGATTCACTTCAACTATGAGGACTTCAGGGAGAAAATGTGCCGTCAGGCGGAAGGCCGATGACCAGACTACCATTAACCAAGGGACCATTGAACAGCGGTCCATTGATCAGGGGACCTTTGAACAGGGCATCATTGAACGTGAGGCAATGGACCACGAGATTGTTGGACGAGACTTAAATGGTCAACATGCCATTGAACAGGAGGAAGTTATTAACAAGGAGACCACAGATTGCAAAGCCACGGAGAAAACCGCTGGTAGCCCGGCCACAGTGTCAGAGGAGGAGCAGTACCTTAAACGTTACCGCCACTGCTGCCGCCTGATTGAGAACGACGTGCGGTTCGTCGGGATGACCGACGAGGAGAAGGACGCCTACGCGCAGCGGCTCGCCACGCCGGAGTACCTTGACCTGACCTGCGACTGGGCGTTCAAGTACCTGTTCCAGAGCCACCCGGATCTGCTTGTCCGGCTCCTGAACGACATCCTTCAGGAGGACATCACCTCGGTCGAGTTCCGGAACACGGAACTGACGGAGATGTCTTCGCAGGACAAGAGGATATTCTTCGACCTTCTTTGCCGGACGCCGGGCGGGACGATTCTGGTCGAGATGCAGAAGGCTTCGCGTTTCGACCAGCGCGACCGTCTGCTCTTCTACGGCTCAAGGCTGGTGACCAGACAGGTGAAGCGCGGGGATGAGGAATATGCCCTGACACCCGTCAAGGTCATCTGCATAATGAACTATGAGGACGATCATCCGGACTCGCCTGAGGACAAAATCCTGTACCATTATAGTCTGCGTGAGGTCGAGACGGCCGAGCCGTTCGGCGACCGGATGTCGTTCTACCTGTTGGAGTTGCCGAGGATAATGCGTTATACTGATGAATATGACAGTCCTGTTGCGGGATGGTGCCGGATATTCAGAAATTTCGCTATATTTGCGAAGTCGAGGTCGGAGAAAGACGCTGAGTTTGTGAGGTTGGAACGGGCGATGCGTGTCAGCGGCCTTGACGACCAGGAGATTGACAACTATTTCAGCGATATGATGACAGAGAAAGAGATGCGCCCGTACATCAAAGGTGCCGAGCAGCAGGGCTACCGCAAAGGCTTTAAGGCCGGTGTCGAACAAGGCACGGCGGAAGGCGTTGAGAAGGGTATAGAGAAGGGTATAGAGAAAGTCGCTAAGTCTATGCTGTCGTTAGGCATCCCGGTTGAACAGATCGGGATTGCCACAGGGCTGTCTCCGGAGAGGATTGAGACTTTAAGACAGGACTAAGAAGCTGTTTTTGAAGATTTTTCACATCAAAGAACATTTCAAACAACTCAAAACAGATTCTATGCGATTATTCCGGTTTTAGTGCCGTGGGTGATAAGAATTAGATTATGTCTTTGTGGTAATTGGCCAACAAAGACATAATCTAAATGACAAGACTATTTGCCTGAGAAACCTATAGATTCCAGACTATCTGACAGTGAATCCGACAGGCTCGCCGGAGGCGGAGTCGGTGGCTACCCAGAGTTGGAAATCACCGGGCTCGACAATATATTCATTGTTGATGTTCCAGAAGGCGAGGGCGGAGACAGGAAGCGAGAAATCTACGACCTTTGATTCGCCGACGTTCAACGCAACCCTTTGGAAACCTTTGAGTTCCTTGACAGGGCGGGCGATGGATCCGACGAGGTCACGAACGTAGAGCTGTGCGACCTCGATGCCGGCATATTCTCCGCTGTTCTTCAGGGTGAATTTGACCTTGATCGTGTCGGCGGCGGTATATTCACGGCTGTCGAGAGCTATGTCGGAATATTCAAAGGTGGTGTAGCTCAGGCCGTAGCCGAACGGGAAGAGCGGGCCGTAGCCGCTGTCTAGGTAGTAGGAGGTGCAGCCGTTGGAGGTTTGGCCGGCTTTGAGAGGAAGGTCCATCAGGAGGGTCTCGGTGCCGGTGTTCGGACGGCCGGTGTTGAGGTGGTTGTAGTACATCGGAGCCTGGCCGACGGTCTTTAGGAAGGTGACAGGAGTCTTTCCGGACGGAACGGCCTTTCCGCTCAGGAGGTCGGCGATCGCCTCGCCACCCATTGTGCCGGGATGGAACGAATAAAGCATCGCGTCACAGTTCTCCAGGTCGCGGCCGATGGTCAGAGGCCTGCCGGCCATCACGACCACGATGACCTTTTTGCCGGTCTGCCGCATTGCCGCTATCAGCTCGCTCTGAGCACCTTGAAGATTCAGATCGGACAGGCAGTGCGCCTCGCCTGAGAGGATCGCCTCTTCTCCGGCGAACACCACGATGGCGTCTGCCCTTGACGCGGCGGCCTTTGCCTTAGCGATTCCTGCAATGCTTCTGTCGCGGCTGAAGGCGGTCCCCGGTTCGTAGATCACGTTGTAATCCTTTTTGAGAGCTGCCAGAGGGGTGACGGAATGAGTCTCGTCCCCGTCAAAGGCCCAAGTGCCCATCTGTTCGTAAGGAGCGTCGGCCAAAGGACCGGTCACGAGCAGAGTCTTGGCATCCTTCAAAGGAAGAGCCGCGTTGTCGTTCTTCAGAAGGATGGATGATTCAATGGCGCTTTGCTTGGCGGCCTCCAGATGTGACGGGGCGTAGAGAACATCTCCTGAGCCTTCCTCCTTGACGTAAGGATTGTCGAACAGACCGAGGCGGAACTTCAGGCGAAGGATGTCTCTGACAGCGTCATCGATTTGTTTCTCGCTGATTTTCTTTTCTTTGACCAGTTCCTCGATGAAGGATATGTAGCCGTAGGACATCATATCCATCTCTACTCCGGCGTTGACGGCCAGATCGGTGGCGTCCTTTAGATCCTTGGCGAATCCGTGCATAATCATCTCGCCGGAAGAGTTCCAGTCGGTCACGATCATTCCGTCGAATCCCCATTCTCCTCTCAATATGTCCTGAAGCAGCCATTTGTTGCCTGTGGAAGGGACTCCATCGATGGTGTTGAACGAAGTCATCAGGGTCATCGCACCGGCGTCCACACCTGCCTGGAACGCAGGGAAATAAACATTGCGCAAAGTCCTTTCGGAGAGTTCGACTGTGTTGTAGTCACGGCCTCCTTCGGTCGCCCCGTAGCCTACAAAATGCTTGAGGCAGGCGGCAATGGAGGTTGAATCCCCATTGCCTTGATAGCCACGAACCATAGCGGTGCCCATTACGGCGTCAAGGTACGGATCCTCTCCGGAACTCTCGGCGATCCTGCCCCAGCGTGGATCCCTTGAGATGTCCAGCATCGGGGAGAATGTCCATCTCACTCCGCAGGAAGCGGCCTCTACGGCTGCCACACGGGCTCCACTCTCAACCAATTCCGGATCAAAAGTGGCCGCGAGTCCAAGCGGAATCGGGAATATGGTCTTGAAGCCGTGGATGACATCCCTGCTGACAAGGATCGGAATTCCCAGCCGGCTTCTTTCGACAGCGGCTTTCTGGACCCTGTTTATCTCAGCCGGATCCACACAGTTGAGGATGGAACCTACCTCGCCTTTCTCGGCGGCCTCGGTCAGCCAGTCTCCGCCGGAAAGCTGGTTCATCTGACCGATCTTCTCGTGCAGGGTCATCCGCGAAAGAAGGTCGTCGATTTTCTTTTCAGTCTCGTCTTTCTCAGAGCAGCCGCAGATCGCCAAGGCGGATGCCGCTGTCATTATCAAGTACTTTAATATTCTCATTTACAGATTCTTGCTTATTATTTCCAATCGTTCTTCGTAAATCTTTTTCAATCTCTCCACGGCTGCGTTGTACGTCATCCTCTCGTCTCCGTTGACAATCACACCACCGTTCTGCGATGCGTCCTCTGCCGGATCCCACATCTTGAAATTCAGCTCAGCCGAGGTCTGAAGCGTCTTCTCCATCTCATCGATGAAGGCAGGAATTGTCTTCAGTTGCGGAAGCAGTTCATTCCACCGGGACTTGACCGCGGCCTTGAAATCAGGATCATCGAACAGCCTTGCGTACCAGAAGGAATCCCTGTTTACCAGACCGTTTCTGGCCTGTGGGGAAACATTGTAGGAAAGCACACCCCAGTCGAAATCCCAGATCGGTCCGGCGGTCAGCTTCCCGTCCGCACTCTTGTGCAGGAACACCAGCACATACATCGCCACAAGCATATTCCTTGTCTTTTTCTGATGGGTCTGCTGGATGTCCGTGTAGCTTTTCTGCACGGCTGGAAGAATCGCGGAGATCTGCCATTGGCGCAGTTTGGCGTCGAAGACGATCGCGTCCTCAAGGGAGAAACTTGAATATTTGAAAGCCCTCGCGTAGTCTCCGTCCTTGAACAGGGCGTCCGCCAAACTGAACAGCGAGGCATTGTCCTTGGTGGCGGTCTTGATGTCCGCCATAGCGGAGCGGATGAACCAGTTCTTCATCTCCTCCCGGCGGTTGAGGCTCTCGCAGATCCTTGCCTGGAAATATGCCAGGTTAGCATAGTCGTGGCTTGCGGGATCCATTCTTGAGAGCGAGTGCCTGTTGATGAAGTCCGCCTGGGCGAAGTTCTTCTCATCGATGTACTTGCGTACTGTCACATAACGGCTCAGGCTGCTCGAAGGGTCCGCCAAGGCAAGCAGGCGCTCACGGTAATACGCCACTTTTCTAAGCATGGATTTGTCAGCACCTTTCTGGTTCTCGTCATAATCGAACCAGAACCGTTGCTGGACATTGCAGTAAGCGATTTCCTGCTCTTTTGTGAATATGGTCGTGTCAACCCGCGCCAGATCATTCCTGGCCTCCAGAAACTCTCCGGCGGCCGTGTTCAGCATCGCTTCCTTGAGATAGACATCATTCAGCTTGCTCTTGTCGCCAAGAAGCATGGCTATCTCCATCTGTTTATCAAGAGTCTCTACTGCCTTGCCATAATTAAAAGGCTGATACTCATCGAACAGTTCACCGTAGATCCGGTACTGTCTTTCAGGAGAGACTCCACGTGAGTGGAGAGTGTTTTCGATGGTCTTTATGCGTACCTCTTTTGCCGAGACATAGGATTCCGCCTCCTCAATCGTTCTGTCCAACTCATCCAGAAGTTCTTTCTGGGTCTGGGCGGAGACAGTGCCTGCCGTCATCAAAAAGATGATGGCGGCAAGCGGTGATCCTATGAGACGGTGAACGGTCATATTCAGTCGTTCTGAATGATGGAGCCGGCCACGATGTTGGCCACGAGGGCGCGGAGACGGCCCACGCCGCCTTTATCCTGAGGGTGAACCCTGTGGGTCAGCAGGATGACAGCGGTCTTGCTTTCCATATCGATCACGATAGAGGTTCCGGTGTAGCCTGTGTGCATGATAGTGGTCTCAGGGTTGAAAAGGTCGCCGCGTGGACCGCTGTGCGAGCTCTTCTTGTCCCAGCCTAAGGCCCGGCCCACTGAAGGATCGTTCTGTGGAGGGATTGTGGCCATCAGCCTGACTGTCAGAGGGCTGAGTATTCTTGTTGATTCCAGGGCCCTGCCCTTTTTGTCCACGAGGACACCACCGTTCATGATGGCGGAGCAGATGACGGAGAGATCCTCGGCGTTGGAGAACACTCCGGCGTTGCCTGAATTACCACCCATTATCCTGCGGGCCATCGGATCGTGAACCTGTGCTACCAACGGCTTGCCGTCAGCCTGGACCTCTGTAGGAGCGCAGAGTCCGGCCAGTTCTGCCGAATTGCTGACCGCCGGAGTGTAGATCAACGGGAAATAGCAGGTGTGCGTCAGTCCGAGTACATCAAAGACATGTTTTTGGGCATATTCATAAAGCTTCTCTCCGGTCACTCTTTCGAGGATTCTCTGAAGGGTGACGAAGTTCAGGCAGCTGTACATAAAGTCGGTGCCCGGGCGGAAGTTCCTTTTGATCTCGGTGGCGATGTACTGCTCCATTTTTTCCGGGTCGTTTCCGCCATATTCCTTGACGAACGTGTCGGCGTTGATGTAAGGTGTCAAGCCGGAGGAGTGTGACAGAAGGTCGCGGATGGTGATGTCCACGGTCTCTCCACTTTCCGGATCCTTCCAAGGCTTGAAATTAGGAATATACCTGTCCACATTGTCGGTGAGGCGTACGTACCCGTTCTCGATCAACTGCATGAAGGCGAGCGTCGTGCCCACGCATTTGCTGACGGAGGCGAGGTCGAAGAGCGTTTCGGTCGTCATCGGCTCCACCGTCGGCACCACGGACTTGTTACCGTAGGCCTTCAGATAAACGATGTCGTTCCCCCTGACGACAGAGAGCACGGCTCCGGGAATCTCTTTGGCCGTTATCGCTTCGTTGATGACTCTGTCAACTTGGGCGAGTTTCTCCGGATTCATCCCGTGACGCTCAGGAGACTCCTGCTTCAAGGCTCCCTGGGCAAAAACCGGAACCGCCAGCGCGGCGGCCACGGTGATAGTGATCAACTTCTTCATTTTGAATATATTCATGTTCTTGCGGAACGATTGGCATTAAAAAATTAGTGTGGCCTTGATAGGATAGTGGTCAGAAACGAAGGTCCTTTCCATATACGGCTTTGTGATGGTTTGATATTCAGTGCAGCTGCTGAATCCCTTGAACCAGATGTAGTCGATGATCTCGTCCGCCGGAGCCTTGCCCCAACCGTTGTAGGTGTTGTGATGGTCTGTCTTCACGGCCACCTCGCGGGCGTTCTGCATCACTTTCTTGAGGTCATCGAATTCCGGACGGTCAATCTTCATGTTGAAGTCTCCTGTGAGGATCATCGGGTAGTTCTCCGGATTGATGCTTGCGATCCTGTCCACGATCAGTTGAAGTCCGTTCTTGCGGGCCTCCCAGCCGACGTGGTCAAGATGCGTGTTCACATAGTAGAACTTCTTTCCGCTGTCCTTGTCCTTCATCAAAGCCCATGTGGCTGAGCGGAAGCATGCGGCGTCCCAACCCATGGAAGGCTTTTCCGGAGTCTCCGAAAGCCAGAACGTTCCCCATTTGATCAGCTTGACAGTCTTCTTGTTGTAGAATATGGCCATGTGCTCGCCTTTGTGCTTCCCGTCCTCGCGGCCTACTCCGATGCCTTTGTAGTCGGGGCAATATTCCTCAAGGTACTTGAATTGGAAATCCAGGGCTTCCTGGAGTCCGAATATGTCCGGTTTCTGGTCCATGATCATCATCGCGGAAACCGGGTAACGGTATTCCCATGAATTGGTGCCATCCTTGGCTGTCCCGACACGGATGTTGTAGGAAATCACATTGATGTCGGCAGGTTTTCTTTTTTTTGCTGCCACGCTGAACGGCAGAACCATCAGGGCTGCCATGAGGGCAAGAATCACTTTTTTCATAACATTATCTCTAATTATTATATTCATAAGAAAATATGTGGACTACAAATTTAACAAATTGTGCTAATTTTGCCTAAAGATAAATCGGTGAAGAAAATAATTGGTTCACCGTGTTATTAACCATCATTTGAAATATTACCGATCATGGCGGAAAAGACATTTAATGAATATGGCAAAACGCAGGCTATCGACCTGCTTTTCGAGGGTAGTGGTTTCTCTCGACAGGGAAAAATTGGTTTTGAGCCGGCGGCCGGGAGTTTTTTATCTTCCGCCTCAAGGCTTTTTGTGGAAGGGATGGATTTCGACCTGACATATTTCCCTCTTAAACATCTTGGCTACAAGTCTGTTGTGGCCGTGGCCGGGGAAATATATGCATCCATGTCGCACCCACGGCTGTTGTCCGTAAGGTTAGGTGTCTCCGCCAAACTGGATTTCAGCCACATCAAGGATCTTTGGCTCGGAGTCGTGACAGCCGCCAAGGAACACGGATTCTCGGCGGTTGACCTGGATTTGGTTCCGTCACCGAACGGGTTGACAATCAGTGTCTCGGCAATCGGGGAGGAATTCAAGTTGACGAAGGGACGCACGGTAAAGGCCAGAAGCATGGATCTGGTCTGCGTGTCAGGAAGTCTCGGCGCGGCTTTCCTCGGCCAGCAGATTCTGGAACGGGAGAAACGTGGGTTCGACAAGACCAAGGATGATTCCGTCCAGCCTCAGCTTGAGAAATACAAGATGCTGATCGGGAGCTATCTCAAGCCGGAACTCAGCGCCTCGACCGTCACCAGGCTGGAGGACGCTCAGATTTACCCGTCACACGGTTATCTGGTCTCCCACGGCCTTTCGGACGCGGTAAAGAGACTGGCCCGTGAGTCAGGCTTGGGCGTGAAGATCTACGCCGACAAGATTCCTTTCGAGGGCAACAGCTTCTCTTCCGGCAAGGAACTGGACATCGATCCTGTCTCCGCCGCCATGAACGGAGGTGATGACTTCAGGCTATTGTTCACGATTCCGATTCTGTCCGCCGAGAAGTTCCGCCGCGACTTCCAGACTTTCGACATAATAGGCCATCTGGCCCAGCCGGAGGTCGGCTCCGTTCTGGTTTCTCCGGATGGTCTGGAGCATCCGATCCTGGCGCAGGGATGGAATGATTGACCCTGATGCGCCTGATCCCGATATTCAAATACCATTTCCGATGAAACCAGCAAGTTACCTGATTATCACTGCCGCCTGCATTGTGGCACTGTCTTCATGCGACACCGGACTGTTCAGCCAGATGGACAAGGCTTTGGATGAGGTCGAGCAGGGGCTTGGCTACGTCAACACCTTGGAGACAAAGGATGTGAGGAAGATGGCGGACTGGTTCGACAGGCGAGGCGATGATGGCCAGAAGGGGAGGGCGTTTTACTGCCTCGGACGCAACCAGTTCAACGACGGGGATTTTCCAGCCGCGATAGTCACCTACATCAAGGCTCTTGAATATTCAGTCAAGGCCGCGGATACCCTGCGTGTGGCCAGAATCTGCTACGACATGGCGCATACATGCAACGCTTCCGGCAACTCCACGGACGAGATGATGTACCTCGCGCGCTCGGCGGAGGCTTTCAAGGTGGCCGGTTTCCAACGCGAGTCCCAACAGGCATTGTTGGAGATAGGTCAGGCGGAATCCGGACTGGGGCGGTACGGAGCCGCTGAGGACATATTCAAAAGCGTCCTTTTCGATGCCCACGAGATGCGGGACACTCTTCTGGAGGCGCGCTGCCTTGAGTCCTATGCCGCTCTTGCGATGAGTAAGGACACCTTGGATCCGGCGCTTGCGATTGATCTTCTGAGCCGCGCGGCGCGGGATCTCGATTTCCCTCTCTCGTCCTCCGACAAAGGAATCCTGGCCTATGCCTATTCTGTCGCGGGAAAGTCTTCCGAATCCCAACGGTGGCTCTTGGAAGCCCGTGCCACAGCTGAGACCGATGCGGAAATCGCTGACGTGAATTTCCGTGAATATCAGATTTCCTCCCGTGGCGGAGATTCAAAGAAGGCTCTCGCATCCCTTGAAAAGGTTATGGAATATGCCAACCGGACCCAGTCGGCCGCTCTTTCCGAGGCTGTGGCCGCAAGCCAGCGGGATTATATTCAAGGACAGGCCGAGGCGGACAGGGAGAGACTTCTGGCCGCGCGTCTGAAACTTTGGGTTCTGGCCCTTGGCGCGTTGCTGGCACTCGCTGCCGTGTCCGCTGTCTATTTCGTCCGTAGGGCGGAGGCACGGCGTAAACTTGAAGCGGAACGACTTGAGACGGAGAAGTTTATGAATATCGCAGAAGACCTTCAGGCCCGTCTCTCAAGGCCGGTCAGCAAGGCCGGACTGAAAGACATAGACCGTTTCAACGTCCTTGAACGTCTTTGCGAGCAGTACTATGTCTATGAAGGTACGGACAACTTGCAGCCGAAGATCCTCAAGGAGGTGAAATCCATCGTCGAAGGCCTTCGCGGTGACAGAAAGACGCAGAGGGGACTGGAGGCCATGCTGGATCAGACGATGGACAGCGTTATGTCGCGTCTTCGCGCTGAGTTCCCGTCGTGGAAGGAAGATGATTTCCTGCTTTTCTGCTTCACCGCCGCCGGGTTCTCCAGCACGACAATCTCGGCCTTGATGGGCAAGGACAAGAGCGTGATCTACAACCGTGTCTGGCGTCTGAAAGGCCGCATCTCAGCTTCGGACTCTCCGCAGAAAGAGTTCTTCCTCAGCGCTTTGGAGAAGAAATAATAATGATAAGGCAGCCGTGGAGGTTAACCGACTGATTTCCATTTTCATAAAAGAATGTACTCCTGCCGGTTCTCAGGGGGAGTAAGGTGCGTTTATATAGTCATTCATAAGAAATTAGCCTCCACGCGGATAAATAATCATCCGGGAAGGTTAGGTAAATCCTGCATTCTGTGTTATATAATATGTAACAAGTCCGATTTTACAGAATGGAAACAAGAATCAGAAAGTTATATGACCGCTTCCTTGAGGGCAAGGCGACCAAGGAAGAGATAAATGAGATTTATGACAGGATAACCGCCACTCCCGAGGAATTGAAAGAGTTTCGTGAATACGAAAAGTTCTGGGAGCAGATTCACAAGCCTTCAGAGGAGGTGCTGGCGTCCTTGGCGGATGTCAAGGCCACAATCAAGTCCTATAAGAGACGCCGGGCATGGCGTTTTGTGTCCGCGGTCTCTGCCGCGGCGGTCGTCATTGCCGTGGTGATGTTCAGAATCCACACAGGGGAATCCGATCCGGCGATCCCTGCCGCGGCGGTCCAAGAATATGTCGTGAATGTCCCGGCGGGTGGAAGGACTGACATAGCTTTGCCGGATGGAACCAAGGTGATGCTCAACGCAGGGTCAAGGCTGAGCTACACATCGGAGTTCAACAAAAGAACCAGGGACATCTTCCTTTCTGGAGAGGGTTATTTCGAGGTCGCTCATGACAAGGAGAGGCCTTTTAACGTGAATACGAGCAAATGCACTGTCACGGTCCTGGGAACAAAGTTCGACATTTCCGCCTACGAGCAGGATGGTGAGGCGTTCACGGCGTTGGTGGAAGGTTCAATTCTGTTCAAGACCGGAGAGGAAGAGACTCTCGTGTCACCGGGAGAATTGGTCACGATCGGGGACAAGGGACTCACAAAGGAAGCAGTGGATGTCAGAGACTACTGCGGATGGACCTCCGGGATAATCAAGTACAGCAATATTCCTTTCTCATCACTTCTGAAACGGCTCGAAAGGGAGTATGACACCCACTTGATCCTTGAGGACAAGTCCTTGGGTGACAGGACCATCCGCGTGTCTTTCAGCAAGGATGACTCTGTGGACACGATCCTTAAAGTCCTGTCCGACATCCTTCCTATAAGCATCCGCAAGGGCAATAAAGTCTATTACATAAATCAAAAACAATAACCAGTAACATTCATGAGACACAAACCTATTATCGTCATTCTGGCGCTATGTCTCTTGCTGCCAACGGCGATGAGCGCGCAGAAGGTCACGGGGAACTTTTCCTCTACAACATTAGGAGCCGTCCTGGATGAGGTGGAAGCCCGCACGGGTTATCATTTCATCTTCGACAGCAACGAGATCAACACGACCATTCCGGTGACGGCATCCTTCAAGGACGCTTCGATCACTTCTGTGTTGGACAAGATTCTTGGGCCGACGATGCATTATTCCATCAACGGGAAGTACGTCACAATCTCAAAGGTCCAGAATTCCGTTGTCCGTAAAGAAAACGTGAGATCCGTCAAAGGGACGGTCATCTCATCCTCTGACAACCAGCCGATAGTCGGTGTGGGTGTCTATGTGGCTGGGACGACAACCGGAACGGTGACGGATGTGGACGGAAACTTCGACCTCCGGCTTCCGGACGGAGCCGTGACGGTGACTTTCGAGTGCATCGGCTATGACAGGAAGGAACTGACTGTGGAGGAGTTGTCCAAAATCCGGATCATAACACTGTCCGAAGTCGCCAACACTCTTGACGATGTGGTGGTTGTAGGATTCGGTACGCAGAAGAAAGAGAGTCTTGTGGGTGCCGTTCAGGCTGTGAAGCCAAGTGAGCTGCGTGCGTCCACATCGAACCTTTCCACCTCTTTCGCGGGAAGGATTGCCGGAGTGATCTCCGTACAGTCCACCGGAGAACCGGGTGTGGCGGACGGAGCTACGTTCTGGATCCGTGGCATATCCACATTCGGAAGCGGGCAATCCCCGTTGTACATCGTTGACGGTGTAGAGGTCACAGCCCAGATGCTCAATAACATAGCGCCTGAGACCATCGAGTCTTTCTCGATTCTTAAAGATGCCACAGCGACTTCTCTCTACGGCTCAAGGGGAGCCAACGGAGTCATGATCATCACGACAAAGAGCGGACGCAACGCCGAGAGGATGTCCATCAATGTAAGGGTCGAGACCGGTACCTCCGAGGCCACCAAAATTCCGAAAGCTGCCGATGCCGTCACCTTCATGAACACATTCAACGAGGCTCTTCAGACCAGAGGAAAGGATGCCTACTACTCCGAGGAGAAAATCACGAACACCATGAACCATGTGAATCCGTACGCCTATCCGGACGTGGACTGGTACAATCTTCTGTTCAAGGACAGGACTTTCAACCAGAACTTCAACATCAACATGACAGGTGGAGGCAAGAAGGTGGATTACTTCATGAATGTGGCTGCCCACAATGAGAACGGAATCCTCCAGAAGCCGGATTTCTCCGATTTCAACACGAACATCAATTCCCAGAAATACATTTTCCAGGCCAACATCAACGCCTTCCTGACATCGACCACGAAAGTGTCCTTGAGAATGAACACCCAGCTTCATTTCCAGCACACTCCTGTGACAGGCACGGAGACGCTGTTCAACTACAGCCTGAAAGCGATGCCATGCGAGTTCGCTCCGGTACTGCCTTCCGAGGAGGATGACACTTTTGTCCGTTTCGGCACAGCCCCTCGCTGGACGACCGGCTACAGCACAAACCCTTATGCCGAACTCTGCAAGGGCTATTCAGACCAATACCGGGGACATTTCACCTCCGCTCTTTCGGTGGATCAGGATCTCAGCTTCATCACCAAGGGACTCCGTGCCTATGGGTTGGCGACATTCTACAACAGGGTGTATTCAGCCGTGAGCCATTCCATGAAGCCATTCCTTTACAGGGTGCACGACTTTAGCGTGGACGAGAACGGCAACTATGTTCTGGACATGATCCAGACGGAGCAGGGCAACACCTACCTTGACACCAAAAGAGCGAATGACGGACTCCGCGAGCTGTCATTCCAGGCCAAGATCGACTACAACAGGACATTCCTCAGGCACACCGTCGGCGCGACTTTCCTCTATCACCAGAAAGAAAGGGTCATGAACATCGCGGCCGCCAATGAATATGCTTCCCTGCCATACCGTGAGCAAGGTCTTGCAGGCAGAATCACCTACGATTATGACAAGCGTTACATGATCGAAGGCAATTTCGGCTACAACGGATCGGAAAACTTCGCGAAAGGGAACCGCTTCGGCTTCTTCCCGTCCATCGCGGCGGGTTGGGTGATCTCCAACGAGCCATATTGGAGAACCCTCAAAGACAAAGTCAACCTGCTTAAATTCAGGGCTTCCTACGGACTTGTCGGCAACGATGTGATCTCTTCCAGCACGGCGGACAGATTCCCTTACCTTTCAACAGTCAACATGAACTCAAGTTATGGAATAGCCCTTGGACCAAGCCTGAACGGGCAGAGTGGCCCGAAGATCTCGACCTACGGCAACGCCACAGCCACATGGGAGACGTCCAGGAAACTGGACATCGGAGTGGAGCTTGGACTCTTCAGGCAGCTCAACCTCATAGTGGACTACTTCTATGAGAAACGTAGCGGAATATTCATGCAAAGGCAGTCTCTGCCGTCTTCATTCGGCCTTTCCGGCATCACGCCTTGGGGTAACATCGGCAAGGTTGACAACAGCGGAATCGATGCCTCGCTTGACTATAACAAGGCTTTCTCCAATGGACTGATCCTTTCCCTGAGAGGATCGCTGACCTATGCGCACAATGAGATAGAATTCATGGACGAGCCTTCTTATGAATATGATTATCAGTACAAGAAAGGTCATTCCATCAACAGCATGAAGATGTATGTCTTCGACAGGTATTTCGAGGACGACGAGGACATCCGGAACTCTCCTGACCAGTCCTCTCTCGCCACCCTCTATCCTCTGATGGCCGGTGACGCGAAGTACAAAGACCTGAACAATGACGGCAAGATCGATGACGATGACCAGATGTGGATAGACAAGACAACCACCCCTGAACTCTCGTACGGTTTCGGATTCTCGCTCCAGTACAAGTCTTTCGATGTGTCCGCATTCTTCCAGGGGCTTGGAAGACGGTCTCTGCTCATGTACAACAACCATCCGTTCTCAACGGCCACGGACCCGGGCAACGGTCTCATGATGTACCATGCGGAGGATCACTGGTCTGAAAGCAACCCGAATCCAAACGCTTCCTATCCAAGGCTGTCCGACAGATGGAATGTGAACAACACTGTGAACAGCACCCTGTACCTTCGCAATGCGGCGTTCCTCAGGCTTAAGACAGCCGAGATTGGCTACACCTGGAAGATGATGAGGGTTTACCTTTCCGGCACCAACCTTCTCACTTTCTCCAAGTTCAAGTACTGGGATCCTGAGAAAGGCTCCGGCAACGGTCTCACCTATCCTCTCCAGAGGACATTCAACATCGGCATCCAGTTCAACTACTAACATTTGACGTCATGAGAAAAATACAATTGATATTATTCGCCGCGCTCACGCTGGGCTACACCTCCTGCGACTATCTGGATGTTGTCCCGAAGAGCAAGGCCACCGAGAACGACATCTGGAAGACACCGGCCGAAGCGAAGAAATTCCGCTTCAACATGATGCAGTACATGCCGGTACTCTTCTCTTATACGAAATCACCGGACCAGTTCGCCGGAGACGACTTCATGTCAGGCCCGCGAAGCACCTCCTACTGGTTCCCCGGTAAAAGTCTTCATTACAATGAGGAGAATCCAAGCCAGACATATTTTGGCTACTGGGCTCCGGTAGCAAGGACGAACGGCACCAACTATGATCTTTTCAGAGGCATCCGGTACGCGTATTACTTCATCGACAATATTCATAACGTCAAAGGGTTGGACGCATCGGCCGCCTCAAGGTACGAGGGCGAGGCATGGTTCATGATCGGCTACTACCACCAGACGTTGCTCGACTACTACGGGCCGACGGTGCTGATCAAGAGGTTCATTTCTTTCGACACCGATGATAAGAACGAGATGTTCCCGAGCAGAAGACCTGTTGATGAGTGCGTTGACTTCATCGCTGAGTGCTACGACAAGGCGGCCGGACTGCTTCCGGAGTCTGTGATCGAACAGGAATGGGGGACTCCGTCCAAAGCCACGGCACTTGCCTACAAGGCCAGACTGTTCCTTTGGGCCGCGTCTCCGCTTGTGAACGGCAATCCGGACATGGTTGACTTCAAGAATCCGGACGGGACACAGCTTGTCAGCACTGTCAGCGACAGGGAAAAATGGAAACGTGCCATGGATGCCAGTCAGGAAGCCATCATCGAAGCGGAAAAGAACTACTCCCTTTACACCACAAACCAGAAGCCAGGATCAGACATCCAGACGCAAGGGAAGGATAATTACTACAATGCATTCACGGAGGAAGACTGGAACGGCCAGGAATATCTTATGGCCAAAGGCGACAAGACAGAAATCTGGAACCTCCAGCTTTGCTCCACTCCACGCGCCGTGCAGAATGACCAGATGAGCTGGCAGGCTACACTCGTGCCGACCATGGAGGCTGTGGAGATGTACTACTCCAAGAACGGTCTGCCGATGGATGTGGATCCGCTCACCAAGGACAGGGATCTGTACAGTGTGGCTCCAGGCGACAGCACGGTACTCCTTCACAGAGACAGGGATCCTCGTTTCTACGCATCGGTCGGCTACGACAGAGGACAGTTCCAGATCGAGAGCAAGGAGATCACCCTCCACGCGAGAGGCGGCGAACTTCACGGATGGATTTCACCGACCACCGAGTACCAGAGCTGCACCGGCTATTTCTGCCAGAAGTGGGTGCGTAAAAGCAGTTACTACGACTACGAGAAGAAGACCAAGAACGCCATTCCCTACTCATACCCGTACCTCCGTCTGGCGGAACTCTACCTGAGCTATGCGGAGGCCGACTTTGAATATAACGGAAGCCTCAGCTCCACAAGTCTTCTCTATCTGAACAAGGTAAGGACACGGTGCGGACTTCCTAAGTTCGAGGATTCATGGGCGATTGTCGGCGGAATCCCTACCGGAGACGATCTGCGCAAGGTTCTCCATCAGGAACGCTCGATAGAGTTCATGTTCGAGGGACGGCGCTATCATGACATCCGCAGATGGAAAGAGGCCGAGGACTTGCTGAACAGACAGCCTAAGGCCTGGAATGTCAGCGGAAAGACTCAGGATGATTTCTACAGGGTTGTGGAGGCCGAGCAGCAGGCCAAGAGACAGTTCGACAAAAAGAACTACTGGCTTGCCATTCCTCAGAGCGAGCTTAACAAGAATAAGAATCTAGTGCAGAACCCAGGATATTAATAACAATGAAAATGAATTATATGAAAATATTAACGACTGTCTCTCTGGCCTTGGCCATGGCGGTCGGATGCGACAAGGAGGCCGAGGAGGCTTTCACTTTCGACATCAACGGTGACGCCGGCACGGAGCTTGGCGGAACCCAGACTTTTTTCTACGATGAGGCCAGAGCATTCCCTGTCAGCTCGGAAGGAGTCTCGAAGGTGGAGTTCACGACTCCTGCCGGATGGGACGCCTATTTTGCGGCGACAGAGAAGAAGATACACATCTCGTCTCCTGCCGGAGACAACACTTCGGCTGCGGAGAACGGTGTGGTCAAGATAGATGTAACATCTTACGACAGAAGGACATTGACCCGCTCAATCAATGTCTCGGTGACTGATGCCTCGGTAGAGTTCACTCTTGATGGAGTGGCGGAAGGGCTGAACATGAAATATGCCCAGACAATGAATATTCCGGCCTCGCTCTCAAATGTCTGGAGCATTGAAAGCACAGCTCCTAAAGGTTGGACGGTCGTCTTTGACAGGGAAGGCTGCAAGGTTGACATCACCGCTCCGGCCCTGAAGGACGAGACCGCCGAGCATGAAGGCACAATCACGGTCACCCCTGTCAGCAAGAGAGGGACATTGGGAAGCCCGGTTTCGTTCAGCGTGCAGGTTCTTGCGTCGGCTCCTGTTCTCAAATTCGAGGCGGATAGACTGGAAAGAGTCGCGCACGGCTCCACAAGCACGATGAAGTCCGTTGAATATGCCAACATCGACAAGGTGACGATCACCAATGTTCCTGCCGGATGGAATGTCGATCTGCAGAAGGGCGACAACGAGGCCACGTTGACTGTGACCGCGCCGTCTGCCACCGCTGAAGGCTTCACCGGATCCGGAACAGTGCGTTTCGATCTGACTTCAGACACCGGAGAGACCGGAGAGTTGGAACTGCCGGTGTCCATGCTCGGAATCAATGATGCCGATGATTTCCTTGCTTTCGCCGAGGCTTACATGAAAGGCGGTGACTGCTCGCTTTGGAAGGATGGAGGCGAGGTCATCGTCAACTCTGACATAGACCTCACCGGAACACCTAAATCCCTCTATGTCAATGCTGGGTTCTCCGGAGTGTTCAACGGGGCGAATCACACAATCACCTACAGGATCGAATCCAATTCCGGTGATGCGGGAATATTCCAGACCGTCAAAGGCGACGGTACCGTCAGGAACCTCAAGATCGCCGGAACATTCAACATCACGGATGGTAACGACAGAGCCGGCGGCATCGCCGCCTACAGCAACGGCGCCACGTTCGAGAACGTCATCTCTACCGTGAAATACACTCAGACACAGATCGGGAACACCCGTCAGGGAACGATGATCGGTGGACTGGTCGGGGATGAGACAGCCGGAGGAACCTACAGGAACTGCCATGTGCGTGGAAACTTCTCCCTCGTCGCGGTGATGTTCTTCGGAGGTCTCATCGCGGACGTGTGGGACAATGACGGACTTGAGATCTACGATTGCTCGAACGAGTCCGATGTCACGATCAGCACCAACAAGATCGGCCTCGGGAACGCTTGGTTCGGAGGCATTCTCGGAAAGTCGGACGGTGCGGGAGTCAAGATGTACAGGACATACAACACCGGAAACATCAAAGCAGACTTCGGTGGCGGCAAGACAAATTTCGCCGGTCTCGGAGGTATCGCGGGTTATGCGTGTGGCTACTATGAGGACTGTTACAACGCTGGCGACATAATATTCACAAACGGAGCGGACAAAAAAGGTAACGGTAACGTCGGAGGTCTCGCAGGTGCTGTGAGGGTCGCTAAAGGGAAGATGCTTGTCGCCAAGAACTGCTACAACAAGGGTACGGTCAAGGCGATAGGTGATGCGGTTGGTGGATTCATCGGACTTATCCGCGATGGGGGCGAAGGCTCCATGAAACTCACTGGATGCCGCAACGAAGGCACGGTTGACTGCCGCAGCGAGGTTGCATATTCAGCATCATTCGGTGGATTGATGGGAACAGTGTACAACTCTCTGGAGATGACCGATTGCCACAACAAAGGCAAGGTGATGGGCTATACCACCCAAGGCGGAGCGGGTCTGATCGGCCGTGGCGCGGACAACATCGTGATCACAAAATGTACGAACTCCGCCAATGTCTATGTCGGCTCGCACGCCAGCGTAAAAGCCGACAAGCCTTATGCCGCCGGCCTCGTCTGCGGATTCTACCCGACCATCCAGATCAAGGAATCCGCCAACACAGGTGATGTCTTCGCCATGGTGAGAGGGGAAGGTTATGTGTCAAACGTGTTCACCAGTGTACAGTTGAACACAGGAAATACGGATGCCAGCACCGTTGACGAGGCGACCGTGAACGCATCCAAGGCTTCCAAGGTCACCATCATCCTTCCGGAAAAGTGGACAGACACCTTGCCGGAGGAGTGGACGAAATGATTTGTTTATTCGCAAGGAACTCAATTGTATAAATGAACAGTATTATTCTCGTTTTTTCATTGGTCGCGGGCATGCTGTTTTCGCAGTGTGCCTGCAGCTATGCCTCATCCTATGGCAACGGAGGTGAAAACACTATCGTCAAGACCGACAAGCCGGACATCACGTCCGACCGTTACGGAAAAACATTATCGGATGACATCGTGTATGCCAATGCGTTGTCTGTCGCTGGCGGTGATGTCGGCATGCAATGCTTCGACATTCTCAAGAACGGTGACATCCTGGCATGCGGCACCCGTCATTCGGCACTGTACTTCCAACGGATGACCCCTTCGGGACAGTACCGGAAGGAGATGAAGATCTGGTACGCCGCCCATGGGACGAACATGTCGGTCGAGGATGACGGCGAAGATGCCTACGTCTGGACATCGAACTATTCCAGCAGGTTAGGCGGTGAGGGGGACTACTACGCGGAAAAGATCATCTCACGGGTCAAGTACCAGCCTGGCGTGACACTTATGCCGGAGGATTGCGAGGACAACTATTATGTCGGGCCTTATCAGAATCTTCTGGTCTGCACCGACACGGAGAACGACAATCTCTGCATCCTCTACTCAAGTGGCGAGGTCTCGGGAAAAGACACAAAAGTCGTGGTCTGGTCCTTGAAGGAGGCTAAGAAGGTTCCTGTCACAACCGTGAACATCGGAACTGTTGTAAGAGGCGGAGGCAGCGGTCCTGTCGCTGAAATCGAGACCATCAGCCCCGACGTGGCTGTTCATGACCTGAGCGCCCTCAAGCCGAAATATTCATTTTTCATCAATAGTGTCGAACTGAACGATGGAGCTCCGATGCAGGGTTTCTGCATCTACAAGAAACGTCTTTACTGGTTCACCGGGGACGGAAGCAAGAGGACTGCAAAGGTCTCAGTGATAACTTTCAACGGGATGGTCGAGCTTTCTCAGCAGAGCCTTGCGTTCATTGATGACAAGGCCGGAATAGTTAAGTTGGGTTCCAAGAGCGGCTATTTCGAGGCGGAAGGCATCAAGATCCGTAAAGGAATATTATACACCGGCTACCTTTGGGGGCCGACAGGAAACTGGAAACTGACGATACTGAATAATTAGGATATATGGCGAACTCAAACGGACGACTCTTGTCGTTGGATGCGCTCAGGGGCTTTGACATGATGTTCATCATGGGGCTGAGCGCTGTCATCGCGGAGGCCTGCGGAATATTTCCGGGAGGCAAGGATTGCTGGCTGGCTCAGCAGATGAACCATGTGAACTGGATCGGGTTGCATCACCACGACACGATCTTCGCGCTGTTCCTGTTCATTTCCGGCATGACATTCCCGTTCTCTCTTGAGAAAAAACGCTCGAAGGGACTGTCGGATAAGTCGATAACATTGGATGTCATCCGGCGTGGACTGACGCTTTTCTTCCTCGGACTGGTCTATGAGGGTTTCTTCCAGTTTCACTTCGAGTCTCTCCGCATTCCAAGTGTGCTTGGTAGAATCGGTCTGGCTTGGATGCTGGCGGCCATCCTGTACTGCCACACCGGAAAGAAGACACAGTGGGGTGTCGCTGCCGGTATCCTTATAGGGTATTTTCTTCTTCTCAAACTTGTCGTAGCCCCGGATGCTCCGGCAGGTGCGGATTCCTTGTCAAAAGAGGGGAACATAGCCTTCTACATCGACAGGCTTCTGCTTCCGGACAACATCTACAAGCCGGGAGTATATGACCCGGAAGGAATCCTCAGCACGATTCCCGCTGTCGTCACGGCTATGCTTGGAATGTTCACGGGGCGCTACGTCAAGGAATCGCCCGCCACCGGAGAAAGAAAGACTTTGAACATGCTTGCGGCGGCCATTGTCATGGCGATCGTGGCTGTCGTCTGGGCTCACTGGTTCCCCGTCATCAAAAAATTGTGGACCAGCACTTTCGTCCTTGCGTGCGGGGCGTGGTCGATAGGGCTGTTCGCTGTCTTTTATTATCTGATCGATGTCAAAGGCTGGAGGAAAGGCACGGTGTTCTTCCAGGTTGTCGGCATGAACTCCATCACAATCTACATGGCGCAGAGAATCATAGGTTTCTGGCCTGTGACCGGCTTCTTCTTCAAAGGATTGTCCGGCATTGTCCCTGAAAGTTGTTCGGGACTCGTGATGAACATCGGCTATTTCACAGTCTGTTGGTTATTCCTTTATTTCCTTTATCGCAAGAAATGCTTCCTCAAGGTCTGATGAAACTTCGTCTCATGCTGGCCATGGTTCTGATGGCTGCCTGTACCGACTCCGTTTTCGCCTCCGTTTCGACTGAGGCCGCCACTGCATTGGCCCGGAGAATCTTGGGAGAACAATGTGACCGGATCAGGTTTCAGGATGTAAGCCGCAACAAGGCTGATGCTGAATTTTTCACCGTGGAGGATTCCGGCGGCGGAGTTCTTGTCAGCGGAACTGGCGCGCCGGCGATGGCTATGGGACTGAACTGGTACCTAAGGTATCGCTGCAAGGTTGATGTCTCATGGTACAGTCACGATCCTGTCCGTTTGCCGTCATCATTGCCGGTGGTCGGGGAACCGTTCACGTCAGAGGCGAGGGTGGCCAACCGTTTCTTCCTTAATTATTGTACTTTCGGTTACACTCTTCCGTGGTGGGGCTGGAAGGAATGGGAGCGCTTCATTGATTGGATGGCATTGAACGGGATAAACCTCCCGCTTGCGATCACGGGACAGGAAAGCGTCTGGTACAAGGTCTGGTCGGAACTTGGTCTGACCGATGATGAGATCAGAGGCTATTTCACAGGCCCTGCACATCTTCCGTGGCATCGGATGCAGAACATTGACAGATGGCAGGGGCCGCTTCCGGTGTCTTGGCTTGATGGACAGGAGGAACTACAGAGGAAGATTGTCCGCCGGGAACGGGAGCTTGGCATGAGAACAGTCCTGCCGGCCTTCGCGGGACATGTGCCGCAAGCCGTCAAGCGCGTTTTCCCTGAGGCTGACATCCGTTCTCTGGGAGAATGGGCGGGATTCAAGGAACCATACACCTGTTGGTTCCTTGATCCTATGGATCCATTATATTCAAGAATCCAGAAAAGGTTTCTGGAGATTCAGGAAGAGATGTATGGCACTGACCACATCTATGGAATCGATCTGTTCAACGAGGTGACTCCGCCGTCCTGGGAACCGGATTACCTTGCCAGGGTCGGCCGGCAGGTCTGCGAGTCATTGGTGAGTGCTGACAAGGATGCCGTGTGGCTCCAGATGACTTGGCTTTTCTACTACCAAAGGAAAGACTGGACGGGAGAGAGGATAAAGTCCTACATCACATCGTATCCTGCCGAACGATCGATGTTGCTGGACTACTACTGTGACTATCAGGAGGTTTGGAAGATGACAGACAGCTTTCACGGCGTTCCTTTCATCTGGTGCTACCTCGGGAATTTTGGAGGAAACTCTATGCTCAAAGGCAACTTCGCCGACACGCATGAGAAGATAGAGAATGTCCTGACTGAGGCAGGCCCGGGAATATGTGGACTGGGTGGCACCCTTGAGGGATTCGACTGCAATCCATACATGTTTGACTATGTCTTTGAGAAAGCATGGAGCTATGGCAGGGGACTGACTCCGGAAAAATATGCCTCGGCTCTCGCGGAACGCAGGGCGGACGGAAGCGCGGCAGCTGCGGAGGCGTGGAATATGCTCGCGCGGAAGATCTATAATGGCAAGGGTCACCGTTCCCCGATGACCCTCCGTCCTGATCTTGGCCGGTGCCGCCATACATCGGAAGAAAGGTGCGGCTTCCCGAACGCGGATCTTAAAAAAGCGCTGGAACTCCTTTTCGACAGTTCCGCCAAGCGTTTTGATCTTGTGAACATGACAAGACAGTATCTTGCCAATGTCTTTCAGGACGAGGTCCTGGAATACTCCAAAGCCTTTGATGACGAAGATCCTGTGCGGATGAAAGCTCTCCGCGGGAGAATCAACGGGATCTTCAAGGACATGGATGCTCTGCTTGCCTGCGAGCCTTCTTTCCTGTTGGGCGGATGGATCTCGGACGCGAGAAGTTGGGGCGCCGACAAGAGGGAGAAGAACTATTTTGAAAGCAACGCGCGCTGCCTTGTCACCACTTGGGGCGACCGTGGCAGCAGTCTTGGTGATTATGCGAGCCGTGAGTGGTCGGGACTCATGTCATCTTTCTACTTGGCCAGATGGAATATGTTCTTTGATTACTGTGAGGACTCCGTCAGGAAAGGAAAGGACTTTGACCAGGAAGGATTCTCGGAGAAAGTCAGCGGATTCGAGAAAGACTGGTGGACTCACCGCAAAGGCCACTTCCGCAAGACTGCTGATCCAAACTACCGAAAGCGGGTCGCGGACATTCTTCGGAAGTATTAGGAATATCCTGTCATGAACATCCGATAAGGAGCGAAAGGACAAACCAGCTGAATGCAGGCGAGTTTTGTTCTTTCGCTTCTTCTGTGAAGGATGCCAAGGCTCTTCTGATGTGCTTCTCGACAGCGGTCTGGGATATTCCTAACATTTCGGCGATCTCTCGGTTTTTCATTCCCTTGAAGCGGCTCATCACGAACACTTCACGGCACCTGTCAGGCAAAAGGGACAAGACCTTTTCGACCTGATTCTCAACTTCCTTCCGTATTAGAGGGGAATCAGGGGCATCGTAATAGAAGTCAAGGCCGAAGAGTTTCTCCGTTTTCTGGATGCTGTCCAGAAATGATAGATCCACGTAGTTCAGCAGTCGCTCTCTTTTGAGGTAGTTTATGCAGCGGTTCCTTGTCATCGCGAACAACAGACGGGCGGAGGATTTCTCATCCTGTCCGGAATACTTCTTCCAGAATGTGAAGAATGTGTCCTGCACCATGTCCAGCGCTATGGAATGATCCTTGACAATGCTATCGGCATAGGTGACAAGCCTCGGTTGATAGTTTACGAATAATGACTCAAAAGTATTCACTCCTCACATTTATTTACCCATACAAAACTAATGAAATTTCTTCAAATATCTCCTTTAAGTAATGTGTAAAAAATTAGTTGCATCAGTT
>UMCV01041277.1_pt1 | contig 60788 bp, 52 predicted proteins | sample 1964311 | NCBI WGS metagenome assembly UMCV01 (sample SAMEA4835976, study PRJEB28245) | human gut metagenome | biome: gut microbiome; material: fecal sample | place: Denmark | collected 2008 | reverse complement strand
TGTTGCCGCAGTCGGCATAAAACAATATTTTTCCGTCCTTAAAGTTATCTATTCGATCTAAAGGAATTACCGCTTTGCCTTTGACAGTCTGAAAATTATCTACCATTCCGAGCACATTCGTTATGCCCTGAATAACCTCGCCGTTCTTATTATAGATACAACCCTCGCCGCCGACATCAATTACAGCAACAAGATTTTCCTGCATATTATCTATATCCGCCGTGAATTTGAACCATGCACAGTCAAAAAATCCGCCCCAACTGTCGCCGATTTTTATATTATCGAAACGCTCGTTTTTCATATCGTCAAAGCATATCGGTTCGGTTGATTTATGCACAAACGCATTTAACTGTGCAATAGGTGTGTAAATGCTCTGCTTTAATTTTTTCAAAAAAAGCGAATATTTTATATTACTGTGATGCTGTAAAAATGTTCGTAAATTTTCGTCCATAATGTTCTCCGTTCTCGTGCACGATAATGTGTAAAAATAAAATGCAATGGCGTTGCATTTTATTAAAGTGATTTATCAACCTTTATATACAGCTGTGAATACTGATACTCGGATACTGCCGTTTTGGCAACAACCGTTTCAAACACGCTTTTTACGGCGTTATATCCCTGCTCAAAGGGCTGCTGATAAACAGTTGCCAGTATATCACCATTTATCATAGCTTTTCTTGTTGTTTCGGTATCGTCAAATGAGCAGACCTTTATATTCCGTCCGCTTTCTTTAATCGCTTTCAGCGTTCCTGTAACACCGCCTGCGGTTATGCATACAAAATCAATGTTTCTGTTTTTTTGCAGCACGGTTTTCATTGCCGTGTAGGCTTTTTCGTTATCGTCATTATTCTCTATCACATCGGCAATTTGTATGTTTTCGTATTCTTTAATAACGTTGGAAACGCCCTCAACTCTCTGCCTGTGCCCTTTATGCGCCGAGCTTCCCGTAACAATGCAGAGGTTTGCTTTTCCGCCCGAGAGCAGACCCACAAGACGACCTGCCGTTTCACCGCTTTTCAGATAATCACAGCCCACATATGTAAGACGCTTTGAATCGGATATATCGCTTGAAAGCGTAATTACATTTATACCGCTGTCGGTCATTTCATCAATTTTTCTGCAAAGCGCTTTGTCCTCAACAGGGGTCAGAATTACATTCTTTGTGCCTTCGGGCAAATCGGAAACAGCCTGAATAATATCACAAGCGTTATATCCTTTTATTTCTCGGATATTCAGTTTTATACCATAATCAGAATATTCATGCTCAGCGGCAAGCATTCCTTTTTTTACATCTTCGAAAAATGAATTGCCGATACTGTTCATGATAACTGTAACAGGCACAGAACGGTTAGAATATACCAAAGCCTTTCCTATAAGATTAGGCTTATAGTTATGCTCCTCTGCGATTTTGAGTATTCTTTCCTTGGTTTCGGGATTTACGCCTTCTCTTCCCTTCAAGGCACGGTCAACCGTACCTCTGCTGACCCCTGCAAGCTCTGCAATTTCTTTTGCGGTTATTGCCATAAATTCCTCCGCTTGACTTTTGATTTCAAATATTATATAGTAAATATTGTTACACTCGTGCTCGTGCACGGCTATAATGATTGTAATTCATTAAGTTATGAAAGTCAAGAGGTATTTCTATGACAGGGGAAAATTACAGACATCATAAAGAAAAAGGAAAGCATATTGCAGAGCAGATGACTCTGACAGAATTAGCGTCGCAGATGCGCAATTCATCAAAATCAATAAAACGCTTAAATATCAAGCAGTATAACTGGTGGAACGAGGGACTGCACGGTGTTGCAAGAGCAGGTGTTGCAACCGTATTTCCGCAGGCAATTTGTATGGCGGCTTCTTTCGATACAACAGCAGTTAAGCGATGTGCGGATATTATTGCAACAGAGGCAAGAGCCAAATTCAACGAGAGTCAAAAGAACGAGGATTTCAGTATATATAAAGGGCTTACGCTTTGGTCGCCTAATATAAATATTTTTAGGGATCCACGCTGGGGCAGAGGTCACGAAACCTATGGCGAAGACCCGTATTTAACCTCCGTTCTAGGCTGTGCCTTTATTGAGGGAATACAGGGCGACGACGAAAAATATATGAAAGCCTCTGCATGTGCAAAGCACTTTTGCGTGCACAGCGGTCCCGAGGGATTAAGGCACACTTTTAATTCCGAAGTGTCCAAAAAGGATTTTTACGAAACGTATATTCCTGCGTTTGAAGCCACCGTTAAAAAAGCAAAGGTCAGCGGTGTTATGGGAGCATATAACATGGTGAACGGTGAAAGCTGTTGTGCCTCTGACAAGCTGATTGATAAGCTATTAAGAAAAGAATGGGGCTTTGACGGTTACTATGTTTCAGATTGCTCTGCAATATTAGATGTTATATATAAGCATAAAAGAACCCTTAATCCCTCAAAGGGTGCCGCAATGGCTGTAAATGCAGGCTGCGACCTTGAATGCGGCGTGGTCTATTCTCTCTTGCCGTTATCGGTAGGTTTAGGTTACATAAGCAAGGATACTCTGAGAAAATCGGTTGCAAGACTGATGGCAATTCGCAGCTCTTTAGGAATGTTTGACGACAACTGTCCTTTTAATAAAATTACAATAAAAGAAAACGCAACGCCCGAGCACGAGGCACAAGCCGTAAAAATGGCTGAAAAAGGAATTGTACTTTTAGAAAATGACGGTATACTTCCCCTTAAAGAAAACGCACAGAAAATCTTGATTACAGGATTTAATGCCGACAACAAACTAGCTTACCTCGGAAATTATTTCGGAGATCCGTCGCATTTTGTTATGGTTACCGAAGCCATTTCACAATATAACATTGATACTGAATTTATCAGAGGCATACATCTTTATAATCAAAACACAAATTATGACAAGGAAGCAGCATTAAAATCAGCCGCAGAATCGGATATTATCATTATGTGCACAGGGCTTGACTCTTCAATAGAGGGCGAAGAAGCCGGAGGTGCTCTTGCAGGAGGAGGCGGTAATATCGGTGAACAGGGTGACCGTGAAACCTTGGAACTGCCGATTAATCAACAGGAATATATTGAAAAGCTTATCCGTACAGACAAAAAGGTAATTTTGCTTAACTTTTCAGGCGGCTGTATAGACTTCAGAAAATATAAAGATAGAGTAAACGCTATCTTGCAATGCTGGTATCCCGGAGCACAAGGCGGACAGTCTATTGCTAATATACTTTTCGGAAAGTGCTCTCCAAGCGGTAAATTACCGATTACATTTTATAACTCAGTTGATGACCTGCCCGACTTTACCGATTATTCTATGCAAAACAGGACATATAGATATTTTAACGGAGATGTTCAGTATCCTTTTGGCTACGGAAAAACTTATACAAAGTTCGATTTGTTAAAAATCAATTACAATTCAAAAGAAAAGCAATTATCTTGCTTAATTAAAAACTCTGGCGAATTTGATTGTGATGAGGTGGTTCAGATTTATATAACCTATCCCAAAACAAATTACGAACTTCCGACTAAATCGTTAATCAAGTGCAAGAGAGAATTTATTCCAAAGGGTGTTACAAAAGAATTTATATTCACTTTTGAAAAAAATGATTTTTATTCAATAGATCATTTTGGCAATACCGTTTTCCTTGAAGGTTCATATAAAATATTGACAACAGATGGACAAAACATATATGATGAATCAATTTCGTTTTATAATAGTCAAGAAACAAATATAGTAAATGAATGTCCACTTTAATCATATATAAAGCAATGATTTTTATGAGTTGATTGATAAAAAAACAAAAGCAATGTCAAGACTTCAAATTTTTCAGCCTTGAACATAGTAATAAAATCACGGTAATTAAAGTCTTTGCCGTACTTTTTTCTGTGATACCAATAGACGGGATTGACTTTGTAGTACATCAGTCTCGGGTACCATTCGCTGAAATATTCAGGCACGGTAAACACACCCCAATGAATAAATACACCGAATTTAGCCTGTCTGTACCATTCGGGTACAGGGTACTCTGCAAAACTTTCCCAATCAAACTTATATTTTCCGCTTTATAATTATGAAATACTGTTCAATATTTTAGAAATCCTATCACAATAACAAAAGCAATATAGTTTCTAAAGAGTATCGCTCGTTATCGAAAATATAACACAATCTGTTCATCCATAATGTGAGGATGAAATATTAAATTATGAGGTGTTATGGTATTATTATTCAATTTTCAAAGAAAAGATTGTGGTATGTTACCTTGCAAAGAGCGACATTGCAAGTACGATTTTCTATATTTACCTTTGCATTTTTAATGGATAAACAATATAAAAGTCCGGAAAGAAAAATTTGATTTTTGAAATGAAAATTTTCAAACACATTATTGCTTTAATATTGGGGTTTTAATATTACCAATAAGTCCTCTTACTGAGTTTAATAACACAAAAAAATTCAATAATAGAACTGACAAGCCGGTACCGTTTTTTAAAAACTGATAACTCCACAGTACAGTACCCGCCAATCCGGAAAGCAGAATAACAAAATATGCCTCTTTTTTCTTAATGGCAAGTAAAATACAGGAAATAAAGCTTGCAGAGAAAAAGAATGCATCAAAAACAGCCCCATTGCCATTCACAGACTTTAGAAGCATATAGGCGATAATAACAGAGAATATAAACGCTAAGGCAATACAAATCCTTTTGAGACTTGACACTCGTTGCATTTTTACGGAGTTATCTTCCTGCTTATTCCATGTTATAAAACTGATAATCGCCGATGGGAACTGTATCAACAGCATAAAAACACAGGATGCATAAATTTCATCAAAATATGACATAATGCCATACGATGCGGCATATAGCATACCTACAACAAATCCAAAGCGTTTTCCTGAACAAACCAAAAAGTTAAAAGCAATTCCGGCGGCTGATATTATAATTCTGTAAAATTCATCTCGAACAAGTATTCCGGACAGAACGATAATTAAAACCTGTACTGTTATTAAAATTATTTCTTTATTTTTTGAAAGAGTTTGTTTTTTCATAGCTTATAAACCCAGCCTATATTAAAAGGTATATAATCCCGGTCCTTATTTATCAATTATTCAACATATCATAATTCAAATAAATTGGACTTACAGTCAACTTTTCAGTTTCATCAAACTCCAAAACGGTTCCGCCGCAAACGCTTCCATCTTCAACCCAGTCATGACCATCACCGGTTTTCGTTGCATAAGTTAATCTAACTCCTCGGTACAAAACCGAAAAATTATTTTTATGTTCATGACCGCAAATGACGTTTTTGGTACTATTCAGTTCAACAATTTTTTCAAACATACCGCTATTATAATACGGTGAACAAATAGGCTCTCTCAGCATACCGAAATTCCCATTCCCATCTTTTGTAAAGCCATCATTAATAGGCTCATATATTTTCGCTGCCATATTATATTCCGGCAGAGGAATATGAATAAACAGCGTACTTTCTACCGGTGTGCCATTATATTCGGTAAGTCCTTTTACCATATATTCATACCAATGTATTTGATTTTTTTTAATATAGTCATAGCCTGTTCCAACAACAGTATATTCATTATTATTTACATCTTCTGACGGTGCAAAAAGGTAGCCATCTTTTGTAATCCATCCATTCAATTTTAATTTCTCCGACTCATTTAAGCCGGTCAAATTAATTTTTTCACTGCCTATATTTACAGAATCAATCGTAGAATAGCTACCGAGAGAATGTGTATCCATCATAATCATCGAATGAAATATTTCATCGTCAATTGCGGATTTAACATTAATAACATAATTACCTATGCCGGAAATATTTATTGGACCTTTAGCCAAATCCTTACTGCGATTTACATTTTCTTTATAATTGAAAATAATATTTTGAGCCTGTAAATACTCATCAAATATCCAATTGCCGTCAACATCAGATTCGGTATCATGATTTCCTAATATCGGCGCCCATGGAACATCAAATTCTATACATATTTCATCAATTTCTTTCACAAATCTTTTGACAGCTTTTTTTGAATTTTTCAACCATGTATTATCTCCGGTAAAGGTTACTATACTCGGATTTGTTTCTTGTATAAGTTGACGTACAAGTTCATAAGTGCGATTGATTCTCTTCTGAGACATACCTTCGGACAACTGTAAATCGGTAAGATTTAAAATCTTAAAATCCGATTTTTCATCAACAGTCAATATGTACGCATCCTTATCTATATTATATTTATCGTTTTCGTTCCACACTAATTGTGATGGCTTACCTTCCAAATTTTTATAAATTCCCGCAATGTGAACCCCTACAGAAAGACTAATGATTACAGGTATAATGATTAAAAGAGAAATAACAGTTTTTGTTTTTTTCTTCATAAGTCAATTGTCTCCTAATAAATTTTATTTATATAATCCGGTTTCAAGTAAAACAGGTGCATTTCTGCTCTGTGTGATTTTTACAATAATTTTATCGGTTTTTACAGAATTGAAAAAGCAGATTTTTTTATAGCCTATGGTTTCGCCTTTGAATACCGTAACGCCGTTAGCTATAATTTCAAATTTTTCAACTCTCTGACTATGCGTAATATCTTCACGCAAAATTGCTTTTTGAATACAGCTTGTATTAAAGCGCAATTCATATGTGTGCTCATCAATCTGATTTCGCCTGCAATCAACCCTTTCTGCAAAATCATTTTCAATACGCTTACGTGCAGTTTGCAGCCGTTTGATAAACTTTTTAGGCAAATCTCCTTTTTTGTTCGGCGGAATATTCACAAGCAGAGTTGCGTTGTTTCCGACAGATGTATAATAGCATTCCAGCAAATTTTTAACGGAACGCGTCATCGTTATTTCAAAGGATTTGTGATAAAACCACCCCGCGTATGTAATCGGCACATCCATTTCACTCGGCCAATAGCAGAGCGGCTCATCTTCTGCAATTAAATCTCTGTCGCCAAGTCGTTTATCGGTATGGTCGATTTTGGAAAGCATTTTAAATGCGCCTTCCTCTTGCTGTGACTGCCGCATTACCTCATCATAGACCTGAAGTCTTTTCGGCACTACACTCCATTCTGCTTCTCTTGCCTTGCCGTTCTCATTTCCTATCCACCGAATGTCGGGACCGCAGTTTGAGAGAGCGGCATTCGGCTGATATTTATGAATGGTTGCATAATAACGCTTCCAATCATAGCGCTGTTTTTTGCCATTGCTGCCCTCGCCGCAGGCACCGTCAAACCAAAAGCAAAAAATATCGCCGTAATTTGTGCACAATTCTTCCAACTGATTGCAGAAATAATCGTTATAGGCTTCTGTGCCGTAGGTGGGTTCGTGCCTGTCCCAAGGCGATAAATATATGCCGAGCTTAAAACCGAATTTCTTACAGGATTCGCTGAGTTCTTTTACAATATCGCCCTGTCCGCTTTTGTAAGGCGTATTTCTGATGCAATAATCCGTATATTTTGAATTGAAAAGGCAAAATCCGTCGTGATGCTTTGCCGTAATGATTACGCCTTTACTGCCAGTAGACATTAAATCCTGTACCCATTTGTCGGTATCCAGCTGTTTCAATTTGAAATTTTTGGGATCAACATTACCGTCACCCCATTCCTTTCCGGTATATGTATTCAGCCCGAAATGGATAAAGTTATAATATCCCATTTCAAGAATATTAAGTTGTCTGTTATTCGGAACAATCTTATTGGACATATCGTTGAAATTCAATTTAATCACATCACTTTCTAAAAACAATTAATAAGGCTAATAAATGCCTTGTTTTCACATAACAAGACATTTATTGTAATTATTCGGAAAAAAATTTTAATCGCCTATTTGGTTTTCAAATGTTTTACAGTATTTGTTAAAACACATCTTTTGTATCATCATATTCTATAACTAATCCCTTAAGATTTTTTCCTAAATCAGTCGGATACCATTTTTCACCCAAAACAATATCCGTCTTGTTCTTCTTAATTGACAAACTACGCAACTGATTACAGTCATGAAAAGCTCTTTCATCAATTTCTTCTATTTTCTCATAAATTACAAGTTCGGTTAATCCCGAATTTTTTGAAAAGGCATCTTTACCTATAAATTTAAGATTAGCTGACAGTTTTACTTTGCTCAAATAACCAACTCTAAGAAAAGCATATTCGCCAACTCTTTCAACACTATCCGCAAAAACAACACTTTTTATTTGATTATGATAAAATGCATAATCACGGACAATTTCAACGCCTTCAGGAATTACATATTCATCATCAAAATACTCTTTTATTTCTTTTTTACTTACATCATCGAATTTAATATGTTCTTGAACACCATTTTTAATGGGATTGCATACCAATTCTTTGCCATCCATAGTTAACAATGTTCCGTCTACGACCTTAAAAGAAGTATTGCCTTGGGCAACCTCAATCACTTCCAAATTCGAGTTATTGATAATAGCTCTTGTACCGATTGAGTTTACATTTTTACCAATAACCAATTTCTTTACATATCTCGTATTGCAAATTCCGGTATCGTCTATGGCAACAACTTTTTTTCCGTCTATTTCATCAGGGACAATCAATTCTTCCCTGGATGTTTGATCTGCGTAGCCGGTAATATGGACACCATCCTCCATAACCTCATAATCAAATATATTTGCATCACTGTTGCAGCCGGTCAACCCCAACAAACTCATAAGCAGCATAACACACAGAAAAGAAGAAATTCTTTTTTTCACTTAAATCACCAACCCTTATTTAAAACTTTTTAATTTTCAACAGTTTCAGGAGCTTCTTGTCCGGCATGAAAGCTTACCTCTCCAACTCTCTCCTGCATTTCTTTAATACACTGTGCGTGCTGCTCTTTTGTCAGTTTATAGAAAAAGAACGGTACTGTCGAACACAAAATGCCTATCGAAGTTAAAATAACATAAACATTAAATACACCGGTAATAACCTGCGGATTATATAACAAATCCCAGTCTGACGAAAAGCCGATATTGGCTAATAACTGTGGTAAAATAAGATTCAAAAGCATTGTAACAGGTGCTAACAGCATACCGAAAATGCTCATCATATTATCTGCTCTTTCTCCGTATTTCCATTGATGATAATCTAAGGCATCGGAAGTAACACCTGCCAAAAGTCCGGTTTCTATCGGAGAAAATAAATTTTTAAGCAAAGCAGCAAACATAAACACAATAAGACCTACAGTTATGCTGCTCATATTAATTGCCCAATACATCAATCCAACGCATAAAAGAGAAAAAATTCGTGCCCAAACAAGAATTGTACCCTTTTCAAATTTCTTTATTAAAAACGGCGTAAGTAAATTACCAGCGGTCATAGATAAAACAATTACATTACTTGCAATACCAAACCAGCTTTCAAGTCTTATACTGTAAACAAACCACCATTGCAATATCTGACTGAACAGAACAGTCCACACGCCAAATAAATTAGAAAAATTAATTATCCATAAATGAGGATTCTTTAAAACATTTTTTACACCTTTAAAAAATTTAACCTTTTGCTTGTTTTCATTTGGCTTTTCAATAATACGTTCTTTAACCTGAAGCATACAAAATATTGTTACAGCAACGCCTGTTACCGCAAAAATAGGTACAAATATTTTATATGTAAGCAACTCGGTAAATCCGCCTGTTGTACCAATCAGCACAGGAAAAAACATGCCGATTACAGATGGCACAAGACCGGTTATTATAGGTACAATCGAATACATTGTTTGCCGTTCTTCACTGTTTGGAGAAATAAATTGAACCAAACCCTGAATATTGCAAAACTGAGCTGTAAATACTGCCAATAAAGAAAACAGAAAATGTAAAACCACTACTTGATGTGCATACTGCATAGAGTTGAAATCAATAAAAGGAATGACAGACATGAGTACTGCCGCAGGTATACCGAACGCAATTATAATTGGTTTCATTCTTCCGTGCTTGGCACACCATTTTCTTCTTACAAACCAAGTTACATAATTGGTGATTGCGTTGAGAACGAGCAGGTTAGCCAGAATCTGAGGCAACGCCACCATACCGAATTGCGGCACATTTTCCAATAAATCTATAGGAGCAAAATAAAGACATATTCCAACAATCAATTCGGAAATAAAAGCTAAATTTGCTGAAATTTTTGTCTTTTTCTCCAAGACACCGTGATTTTCAAATATGAGTATTGAAAACGGAGATAAGAACATAAAAAAATAATTCATTATAGATGTAAATATAGTTATCTTTGCAAAATCTGCATAATCAATACCTACAATTGCCCCGCAGAACCAATTCGGTGTAAAAGTCATATAAGCAACTACGGTTGAAAATATAAATGTACCTATTTGTGCACCGCCGTAAGCAACCTTTTCCTTGACAGATAGATAATTGTTAGGCGCCGGCTCTGACCAGTAATTTTTAAGATAATTTTTGCCGGCTGAAAGTTTTCCTTTTATGTCCGTCATAAGTTATTAACCTCCAATAACAAATTTTATAAATTATATTTATACTATTAACGCATTCACAAATTACAAACCGAATTTTTAAGAATTTTGATGCATACACACCGTTTCGCCCTGTTTCAAATCCATTTCTTTGCTTAAAGCAAAAGCACATTCGTATTTCGGTTCCTCCAAGGTAAAATGAATGTCTTTTTCCGCAGTGAATTTAAGATATGTTATTTTTCCGTCACAAAGCTTGAGAGAAACAAGCAAGCCGCCGTAAGCTCTCAGATTTTCAAACGCAACATCTTTCCAATCCGCAGGAACAGCGGGAAGCAATTTAATAATATTGTTTTCGGAATAAAGCAGCATTTCCTGCATAGCATCCATGGCAAGGAAATTCGCTTCAAGCGTAAACAGTCTGCATCTTTGGGAACAGCTTGTTTTAAATCTGTAATCACCGTTTGAATGGAATCCGTTATCCGTACAAAAATATCTGAAAAAGCTGTCCAACATCCCGAATGCTTTATCGCCGTTCCCCTGTACAGCGTATAACTGTGCCATCCATCCTAAGGAATAGCCTACCCAGTTTTTAATGCCGAAATGCTCCAAATTCGCAATTGTGCTGTCAATGATTTTTTTATGTTCCTCTGTATCGTACTCCATCGTACGAAGCGGATATATAGACATACAGTGGGAATGATGCCTGTGCGATTCATAAGGACTTTCATCAGGACTTAGCATCAACACGTTGTTTTCATTCACGGCAAGCGGCTCAAAATCAGATAATATCTTTGTCCATTTTTCAGCAACATCCGTTTTGCCCAAAACATTGCTTGTTTTAATCATATTTACGCAAAACGCTTTCATCAGTGCCAAATCGTAGTTGCTGTTCGGCGTAAGCCATGCGGACATTCTGTTATCGTGAATTTCAGGCGAAGAGGAGAGTTCCAGCTTGTAAAAACCGTTTTCCTTATGCAGCATATGCAGCAAGAATTCGCCGACCTCTGTCATATAGGGATAAATTTTCTCTCGTAAATAATCATCTTTCCCTGTGTAGAAATAATGCCGTGCCATAATACAGCATAGCCAAAGCTGATTCGTGGGTGATAATGCATATTGACACCAGCCACCTAAAGCGTTGCCCTCAATATCCATAACGGACGGCAAACACAATCCTTTTACACCATAAAATTCTTCAGCAAACGCTCTGCCTTGCTCGGCGGTATTCAGCAGATAATCAATAAAGCTTTCTCCCTCATCAATACGGTTGGCTTTCAAATAGCTTGTATAGGACATCTGCGTGTTCAGGTCGTGATGATAATCGCCCTTCCACGGCGGCAATCCGTTATTATCAGCGGTCCATACACCTTGCAGAGGCATCGGGAACTTTCCTTTTCTGCTGCAGCCTGCCAGCAGATATGTATTGAAGTTATATTGCCTTTCCATAAACTTATCAGGCAGAGTTATACCTGACTTGCTCCAATACTGCTCCCACCACGCTTTATGCTGTTCAAATGCATTTTCATATCCTGTATTCAAAGCTGTAATAACCTTATCCACGCATTTGTCAACAAAATCATTGTTTTGGGAAATACCCACCGTGTATGCGATTAAGGTTGTTCCGTTATATGATTTACTTGCGGTAACGATACCGTAAAAGCTTTCATTTGTAGGCTGTACAAAATATTGAATATAAATGCCGTTTATCTTCTTTTTAACAACAGTTGCCTTGGGATAGACCAGATTTTTTAAGGACTGTACAGTACCTTTAAACGCTTTGACAAAAAAACGGCGTTTATGTTTTCCGAATTTCGGATTTGCAACAGAGATTTTAACATTCGGCTTTGAAATTTGAATCAAACCGAAATCCTCTTCGGCATGCACAAAGCTGTTTATTTTTATTCCGCCAACGTGCAATTCGGCTTCGGCAGTTTGCATATCAAGCTTTGAGATGACATTCTGCCTTACGCCCAAATCAATAATGATTTTGCCTGTGGGCAGTTTGGTCGGAGTGGTATTGTAGTAGCAATCGTCATATTTTTGATTTATTGTTTTTTCTTCTCCGTTTTTGACAAGCTGTTTTAAATTGCTGTAATTAAAATCAGGCTGATTTTTCGGCGGATTAGAGCAATCCCATATTCCGGCCTTGTCAATACTAAAGCGAAGCTTATTGGATTTATTCCATATAAGACAGCCTAAATCCCCATTTCCCAAAGGGATTGCCTCATCCCAATTTTTAATTGTTTTATTAAAATACAATTGTTTTGTGTTCATATTTTCCCTTTCACTAAAGCGATAAAATTTAAATCAAAAGTTCCATTTCTTGCAATAATATTTTGCTTTTGGAACAACATTTCTGTTTTTCGGATATTCATATTCGCTGTAAGTTTTTCCCCATTGAAGCTCAAACTCGCCAAGTTTTTCCCCAAACGGAAATGACATATACTTTTCCCTTTGTGCATAGTCGTTTCCGTTTTTGTATACATAAAGCTTGTGATTCTTCAGACAGCCGAGAGCGTAATCATAAAACATTTCCCACCGCTTATAGTAGTATTCTTTAATAAGTCCGCTCCACTCACGCCAAGAATAATCGTAAAGCGCCGATGTACTGCCGTTTATATCGCCCCAAAGCGTAATAAGAGTGCGTGCGTTGAAATCGAAATATTTTTTCTCATCTTCATTTTTAGCAAGATTGTGTGCATCACAAATCCATTTTGCCAAAGTCATTTCGCTTCTGCACGAAATAAAACTGTCCATATCGAGGAGAAGCTCAAGCTGGGTTTGAGCAATCTTCTCACACTTCTTTCTTTGCAGAAGCTTAAAATATTTTGAAAATTGCTTTTGATTGTCATAAAATCTGTTGCTGAAGCACTGCCTTACCATATCGCACAGGTCGTATTGATAACCTTTTGAGTTTTCAAACTCGTCAGCGACACTGATAAACAAGTCCACGGCTTTTTCAAATTCTTTTGTATCGTAATAAACTTTTGAAATGCAACACGGTCCCGTTCTCTTTGGCATAAGTTGAGGACGGGCAGCAAGAGTTGAACCGACCTCGTTTTCCTCGTAACCGTCATCCTTGTAACAGGTTTTGAGCAAAATATCCCAAGCTTGACGGATTTTTTCATTGTATTTTCCGTATCTTCTGGTTATGTATTTATCAAGCCATTTGTCAATGTCTATTTTATGCTGAGCGGTAAGCAGTTCAAACTGCAAATCGTAAATTACAGGGTTTTGGTCAATACCCTCCATAAACATACCGCTTCCGACAACGTTTGCACCTTTTTCTTTCAAAGTCAGGTATTTATTCTCACAGTGCTTTCTAAGCTTGCCCTGCATTGCGTTCTTACCGCCGAAATTATGAAGCATACCGGAAACAACATTATAACCTGCAACATTCGGATTCAGTGCTGCACGCTCGGAATTGAGGTCAAGAAGCAAAATTCTGTCTTTTGGCACGGCGTTTACAATCTCTTCGTGCATAGTCCAAGCCATCATTACCCAAACGGATTTTTCATCAAAATCCTTATAAAGCTTATTGATAACCTGACCTACCTCATGAAAATATTCTTTTGTATTTTTCGGAGGTGTGCCCTCGTGGAACGGATCACCTGCGATATAATGATAGTTCCCGATAAGTTTTTCCGTTTTTTCCAAAAACACTCTACCAAAATCCAAGAATAGTTTATCCAGTGGGTCAAGCTGAGCAGTCTCCGGATAAAGGCACCAGCCTTTTTGCATAAGAATAGCAGCATTAGGATATTTCTCTTTAAGCAATGTCGGAACGTGTCCGGAAAATCCCTGCTGAATCGGCTGCATACCAAACTCAACGCATCTTTTGATGATTTTCTTACCAAGCTCAAGTCGGTTATAAACATATTCTTCACTTTTCGGAGAAATATAGCTGTCGATATTTGTCATCAGCTGCCAAGCCCAGAAAGCCGGTCCGGAAATAAAACCGAGTGCTTCTTCTTTAGTGAATTTGAACTCCTGCAAGGTTTCATACCAGACAGCTTCGCTTCCGATAGGAGTAAGTGGCATATTTATGCCGTTCATTGCCATAAAGTCAATCTCTTTTTCCCATCTTGCAAAATCCCACCAGCACATTGAATAATCCAATGTGCAGTAATTCAAATAAACTCTAAAATGCTGGTCTATAGTTTTCTCAAAAGTGCCGTTAAACATTTTAAGTTTTTTTAAGTCAAAACTAAATGTTCCGCACCAGGAATACTGAACATTGCAATATTCTTTAAGATACTCATAAATACCGTTGCAAGCACAGATATAATTGCTCGCTTCAACAGTAACGACATTATCTTTTGCTGTAATTTTATATTTTTCCTCTTTTTCATTAGTAATGATAACATCAAAATTATCTTCAAACTGCGGAAGATTTCTTTTGATGAAATCTTTCATAAATTCATTCATATGTTTCACCTTTTACCATACTATTTAGAATTCTCAAACTATTTATCGCACAGCAATTTTGTTTTTCAGTTGCTGCCCATAACAATTTCATGGGTAACATTTTTATTTGCATCAATTTTTATCAGCGTTCCGCCGATTTGGTCACCCTTGCTATGACCTGTGTTTTGAATATACGTCATATCAATACCATTGTAATTTAATGATGTATTATTGGTGTGATCGTGACCGAAGAAATGATATTTTGTACTTCCAAGCTCAGCCATTTTTTCATACATTCCGTATTCGTATCTGCAGCCGCCCAATTCCTCGGACATATTTCCGTAATTATATTTCACTGTAACGCCATCCAAAGGTGTATCGTTTTTTATCGCATAATAGGCGTCGTTAAACTGCGGCAATGCAGTATGTGAGAATAAAATGGTGTCTACAGTTCTGCCTTCGCTCTTTGCTAAGGCGTTGATATTATCCTCATACCATTCAATCTGTGAAGGTCTGATGCCGTCATAATATGCAAACAATCTGTTTCCTCTGCCGTCATATCTGAATACTTCGGCATTGCTGTCCATAAGAACTAACGAATAAAAAATACTGTCGCCGTCCATAATGTTGATTAAATAATTGCTGAAACCGTCAATATTTGTCGGACCGACATCAAAAATGATATTTTCGCTTTTCAGCATTTGTTTTGACAGATAATACAAATCGCTGTGAAAGTCATATTCGTGATTGCCGAAAATCGGTGCCCATGGCACGCCGAATTCATCCATCATTTTTGTAAATGCCTTTACATGAAAATGATTGAATATACCGGCAAAATTATCGCCGCCTGTCACAATCAAATCCGGATTTGTTTTGTCTATCATATTTTTTATAGCGGTTTTCACATCGTTTTTGGAATAAAAAGGATTGTCAAACTGTATATCGGTTATTGCCAAAATCGTAAAATCATCTTTTGTTTTATCTATTGTTTTGATATCGTTAATATCAAAGCTTTCCTCTCCGAGCCAGTTATCAGCCTCTTTCACGGTTGTTCTCGGGCAAAGCAGATATAATGCAACGCTTCCCAAAAATAATACTATAACAAGAATTACGGCAACAACTTTTTGCCAACTTTTCATTTTACTCATCATATTCTCCTTTTTACTATTTTAAGAAGCTTCCTCATTGTATGTACATTTGCTTTATATTTGCGTTACTATCTTTATCAATAGTAATCAGCGTGCCGCCTTGTACAGCATCGTCATGGGATGAAAAATATCCGGTTTTTACACCATAGGCCATCGTCATATCCGAGTAATTAACAACATAATCGTTTGTGTGCTCATGACCGCATAGGATTATCTTAACACCGATGCTTTTATATAAATCAAATACACCGATATCCATATATGAGCATCCTTCTCCTTCACGGCGTTCACCTTCAACGAGAAACGCTTTGTTACCTTTTTCATCATATGGAGTGTCGGAAACGGCAAGATTATACGCAGTAACAAATTGCTTTAACGGGTAGTGTGAAATTGCCAATGCGTTTGTGTATTCGCCGCTATTTTGCTTTGCGGTTGCGTCAGCTAAAGCTTTTATGTATAAAAGCTGAGTAAAGTCAATTGCCTCATAGCCAACCGCCTCATTTCCTTCCTCTGTTATGTAATGAAAGCTATCCATATTTGAATCAACAAAATACAAACTGTAAACGGGAATATCGTTTTCAACAACATTTATTGCAAAATTGCTGTATCCTTTGACATTTTTAGGAGTTTTTACAAAAAGGCAATGCTCCGCTTCAAGCAGTTTATCAACTTGATAATTTAAATCCGCACCCAAATCACTGTCATGGTTGCCGAATACGGTACTCCAGTAAAAGCCATATTCTTCAGCTAATTCCTCGACCAGACCAATAAAAATATCAATTTGAAAATGAGTTGTGATTCCCGCAACGTTATCGCCTGAAAACACCACAAAATCAGGTTGTGTTTTATCAAGCGTCTTTCGCATAACTTCCTTAACGCTTTTTGTTCCCTGTGTGAGAAATGTCAGCTGAGTGTCGGAAAACATAAGGATTTTATAATCCTTACCCGGTGTTTTTTCAAGCGTCGGAATATCCTCATAGCTTATTGTCTTTCCGTCCCACTCGAAATCTTTCTGCGTCCCTTTTCGTGGTATAAACATAAATGCCGCAACTGATGCAACAACAAGTACAACACTCAAGACAATACAAAATGTTTTCTTCATTTTTTTCATATTCTTTACCCTCATAATTTTATTGAATACTTTTTATCTTTTCAGATTCTTTTTGTGCTTTTTTGTATTTGCCTTCACAAGTGCACCGATTTTGCCGTCGCCCAAAGGGATTGAACTCCAACGGTCTTTTAACTCGGTGTTGTGTTTCAGCGAATTATTCATTATTTCACTCTCTTGTAATTGTACCGTATGTTTGCATTATCATATTTCAAAAATTTTAATCTTTTTAATTTTCACATTTTCAGATACTGCAATTTTAATGTATCTCGCTTCGTTCTTTGTTTTTATCTTTCTTGCTTTTGTGTTCAATGATATTGCTGTCCAATTTTCCTTGTCAGTTGAAAAAAATATATTATAATTCGTCTTGCGGAAAATAGGTTGGCTGATATTCACTTCAAAAGATTCATAGCAATTTTCAAGATCAAGTATTATGCAGGGTTCTCTATCGTTTCTGTCAGGACTCCAATATTTGTGCTTTGACTTTGTTGTAAGACAAATACTTGAACCGACTACGCTTTCACTTGACACCATAACAGGTCGGTCATTTATTATATTTATTTTCCTATTAGTCCTCTTTTGAACATTCGTTTTCGGTGCGGGAATATATTGAATATACTGATTAGAGTATTCTTCAGTACCTAAAGCAGTGATTGCTATTTCATTGCTTGTAAGATTTCCGCACTTTGCAATTAACGTTGATATACCGTTGTAATATGACCTTGCCTCAATCGCACACATACCGTCAAAGCAATTATTTAGTTGTTCGTTAAAAAGCATTTTTTTGCCTGTCGGAAGCATTAAAGCACCGCTTGTGACTTCAAACGTGATTTCAAAATCACCTTGTACACGTTCACCATTTTTATTAATAACTTCACACGTAAGCATTGTATCATCCGTACCGTCAGTTGATATTTCCTTTTTATCGGCAGTAAGCTTTAATGAATAAGGCTTACCCTTCACGGACTGCTCCGGTATTTCAATGCCTAAATTCTTTTTGCGGTAAGCATAATATGCATTAAGAGGTAATCTGTACAAATCACAAATTCCTAAATTTCCTATACCTGCTATACTTCCATGATGAAATCCGCACCAAATGCATCTGCCGGCTCGCCACGGATAGTATTCGTTGCTGCCTTTTGTTTCATATAAATCAACTTTACCGGGGCGATATGAGGCGATACTTCCGTATTCAGCAACCATATTCGGAACAGGCGGATTTTTAAAAAGGACTGCACCGTCCCCGTTATAGCCCGAAACATCGGCAAGAGTGTCAAGTCCGCCCCTCTGCGTTCCGCCAAGTCCGGCAGGACGAGTGCTATCGAGTTCATGACAATACTCAGCCAATCTTGCAATAAGTTCTCGGGCTTCGTTCATTGCTTTTTTCTTTGAAAAGAATACTTCGTTTCCCATACTCCAGCAGATTATTGAAGGGCTGTTATAATTAACCTTTATCATCTCTGAAAGTTGTTGTCTCAGACTTTCTTCAAAGGCTTTATAATGCTCTTTTTTTACAGGCATCGCACTGGATTTCCAATAGCCGTCAGCACCAAAACCGCCGATACCCCAAAACACATTTTCACTCCAAAAAAGCATACCTTGTCTGTCACATTCTTTGGCAAACTCGGTATGATGAGGATAATGTGAGCCTCTTATAAAATTAAAACCGCAATTTTTCATAAGAGCAATGTCTCTTTTTATCCCGGAGTGAGTAACAGCGTCACCCCAGCCACCGTGATCCTGATGAACATTTGCTCCCTCTAAAAGCAAATGCTTTCCGTTAAGAAAGAATCCATTATCTTTTGTCCATTCAATGGTTCGAATACCAAATGGAGTTAACAAACGGTCATCTTCAAGCGTTGTTTTTAATGAATAAAGATACGGATTATCAATATCCCATAAGGTAGGATTTTCAATTTTAACTTTTTGTACAGCCTTATTATTTATAACTTTGCATCCGCTGCTGCAAACGATATTCCCATCAGCGTCAATAACTTCACTTAAAAGTGCTTTACCTTCGGCATTTACACATTTTGTTTCAATATTTAATTCATATTCATTATCAGAGATTTTTGAAGATGCAACACGAACACCATACCAATCAATATGTGTTTTCGGATAGACAATTAAATAAACGTCACGGTAAATTCCGCCGTTAAATACATGTTCACCGGCTCTCGGCGCAAGAGTAGCTTTCCAAATATTATTCACGCGCACAAAAAGTGTGTTTTTCCCACGCTTTATATAATTTGTAATATCAACGGTAAATGCGGTATACCCGCCTTCATGAGATTGAATATACTTACCGTTGAGATAAATTTCGGCAATTTGAAAAATTGCCCCAAACTCCAGTAAAATACAGCTGTTTTGAATATCACAATTACAATTAAATTCCTTGTAATATGTGCCATAGCCAACATAGAAATCATTCTCACCATAATAAGGAATACCAAATGAATGAGGAAGTCCGATAAGACTATATTCATTTAGTTTTATATTAATCTCATCGCCCTTGTTTTCACCAAATTTAAAATACCAGTTACGATTTATGATTGTTTTTTCCACATGCCATTCCGCCTTTTCTGCTATTTCTTCGCAGCTCTCACTTCCGCATATCCGTCATCGTTCCTTCTCTTTTTCGAGAATATTTTCATCCTTGTAATAAAGTTTTGATTGCAAATGTTTAATGGGCAATATTCTACATCGTGTTCGTTAAGATATAAAAAATGCTCTTTAAGCCTACTCTCAAAGTCATGATAATCACCGGCATTTTTATTCCAACATTTTTCCGATAGTGCTTGCATACGAGGATATAAGTTAAAGTCAAGCTTTTCTTTATCTCTTATCCATTCTGTCCATACTGTGCCCTCGATACCGAATATTCCTTTTTCAAGCTCAGCTCCAAATTTTATATCGGCATTTGTGTATGAATACGTCTTTTTAAGAGGTGTCTGCGAGTAGTCATAATCAAAATAAAAATACGGACCGTAGCTGACAACTATTTGCCCGCCTTTCTCAATATAGTCTGCGCATTGATTGTCCTTGAGTTCACTTCGCCAAAGTTGTAAAAGTGTGTTCTCAGGTAAATCCGTGCCTAACTTTTCATCCCATATCATAGGCTTTTTACCGTACTTTTGCAGAATTTTATTAACCTCAATATAGAAATATCCCTGTAATGCATCCTCGTCTTTTAAGCCGAGACGCTTCATTTTTGCCTGACAGTCGGCGCATGTTTTCCATTTTATTTTCGGCACCTCATCGCCGCCTATATGGAAGTATTCACACGGAAATACTAAGCTCAGTTCACTGATAATGTTTTCGACAAACTCATAAATTTTGTTTTTTCCCACGCAGGCAATAGTGTCCTCAACACCCCATTCCTTGCGTACTTTAACAGTCTTGCCATCACATGACAATTCGGGTATAACGCTTATCGCCCCCAAGAGATGACCGGGCATATCAATTTCCGGAATAACATTTATATGGTATTTGGCAGCATAAGCGACAAGCTCCGAAAGCTCTTTCTGAGTATAATAAAGCCCTGCGCCGTATTTTTTTGTGTCACATTGTCCACTTCTTTTTATCTGTGTTCCGCCTCGTATACTTCCCCTTTCGGCTAGTGAAGGATATGCCTTTATCTCAACCCTCCACCCTTGATCATCTGTCAAATGAAGATGCAGAAAATTAAGTTTATAAAAGGCCATACTCCTGATTATTGCCTTAATTTTTTCAATTGGGATGTAGTGTCTTGCTGTGTCAAGCATAATACCACGATATTTATAGTCAGGCCTGTCAGAAATTCTCGCTGTTTGAAGGGAACTTCCATACATAAGCTGGCTCAATGACACAAGAGCATAGAACAACCCTGCACTGTCACTATAAGAAATATCAATGCAATCTCCCGAGCAGTTTAACAAATATTCGTTTTCCGCAAGACTTTTATCACGCATAATTGAAATATCTGCGGCATTTTTTGAAAAGATAAACTCAGGGGAAAAGTCGAGAAGCTCTAGAATATTTCCTACTTCACTCGGACTATCCGTATTTACGGTATATTGGTTTTTCAGTCCTGCTTTTTTGCCGTATAAAAAATTTTTAGGCTGTGGTATTATTTTCATAATTACTATGACTCCAAAAGTTTCTTCTTTTTCTTTCTCTTTCTTATTTCAAATGGGATAACAACCAAAAGACCGACGCCAAGTATACAGCTTGCAATCACACAGCTTATTGAGATTTTATTCCTTTTTATAATACCGGGAAACACATCATTATAAAATTTCTCAATTTCTATGATCTCATGATATTTGGTTACCCCAAATTTATCGGTATATATTTTCATTTCTTCAGCCGCAGCTTTCTTGCCGGCGATATCAAGTGAACTTTCGGTACATTTTGCATAAAGCACACACATTCTTACTTTTTCAACCTGTTCAAGAGCCATTTGGTCATCCTGTACGGCAGCCATAGCTTTTTCAGTAAGCTGCATATATTTTGCAATATTTGATACAGAAAGATAATCATATTTATGCTCTGACGGATTATCATATAAATTCAATTCTTTATTATGCGTAATATAACTTTCACTCATAGTTTCAAGATACTCTTCGATATACGGCGATGCTTCTCCGTAATTAAGTTGAATGTATTTTTTCATGAGTGCTTCAAAGTCAATGTCCTTGTCCCACATCTGACGACTGAGAAGGTATGTTCGCATATCTGCCATTTCATCGCCTTTTTCCCTTGATCCCTGATGAAACACACCCATTACATTATTATCAACATAGAAATCCATATTTGCCTTCTGAACATCGTAATTTGGGAACGGCAGCAGTAGATGATTAAAATCAACCACGTAATCCCAGACAACAATATTTTTTGCTATTTTACCCCAAGACTCTAATAAGAGCTTTATTTGCTTGCTGTTCTTATTTGCACCAACAGAATAACTATAGCCCTGACTGCCGGGATTTGCACAAAGTTTGATAACAACATTTTGTTCAACTTCCAACCCAACCGGCGGGTTTATGCAGTCTTGATATGCAAGCGTAGAAAACATCAAATGCGGAAATTCCTTGCCTAAATCCTTTGCAAGACGATTAATAAACATAATCATCGTTGCAGAATTGCTCTGATATTTTGTATTAATTCTATTACATTCCGGACATTGACAAACCTTGATAGGCGTATCCATTATGCTGAAATCCCAATACAGTGCCTCAGGATTTTTTTGGATTTCGGACTTCATTCCTGCTTTAACTATTTCATATACATCTTCATTAGTTAAGCAAAGATGGGTTTGCATATCGGAAGAGTGCCACTTTGCCTGATAACATCTTTTTCCGTTAATCAATGCAAAATACTCCGGGTGACTATCAAAATATTTTTCCGGAGGAACAAATTGAAACTGTGTATGACACCACGTGCCCCATTGTGCATAAACGCCTTCTTTAAAGCCCTCTTTTGCTTTTGTCCCATTTAGTTTCAGTTTATCATACCAATTATTTTGAAGTGCCTCATATTGAAATTGCTTTCTCCATGCTATAGATGGATTAATGACTTCATCATAATTTTCAAGCCTTATAGTGGGAAACTCAGGTATATAATCGTAATCATTTCTCAAAAACATACACCCAAGCTTTGTTTCTAAAAAATCATATATTCCATTTTTAGTTCCGCTCTGATTTGCACCCTTAATTATTAAATTATCATCTTTAACCTTTAATATATACCCATCATTTTCTATCTGATCAATATTAATATTTTCTGACAACTGCGTATTGCCTATACTAATAAAGTATCCCTTATCGGCATTACCTTCTTCAATTATTTCAATCGTTTCACAGCCTATCATCTGCTGTAAAGTTTCTGCTAAAAAGCTTACAGCAGATTTTAATTCTTTGTTTGCATTCTTTTCATATAATATTTTATATGGGGTATTTCCATCAACAACAAGTGTTATCCCATTTTTTTCTTTTGCTATTTCTTGTTTGGCCTTGCTTTCAGAATATGTAGGAGCTTTAGACAAATCAAGTGCATTCCGGTTTTCTTGGACTATAAATGAGCAGCCGGCAATACTACCTAAAACTATCGAACTAAGAGAAATAGCCGCAATAATTCTTCTTAACATCATTATCTTCCTTTGCTGTGATTCATTAATATGACTGATACAAATTAATTATTTTTCAGATAGCTTTCCGATTATATCTGACACTATTTTATCCATTTCAGACTGTTTCTGTTCCATATCATATACAAGTTTAAACTGTGTTCTTGCACGGTCAAGATTATGCTCGGAATAAGCGGTTCTGAAATATACATCTCCGTTAATGTAATCGCCTAAAAATCTTATTCCGCATTCAAGGGTCATAAGCCTTGCCGAGAGGGGCATAAGTCTTATTTCGTCGGGAGTGAGCGTGTCTGCCATCTCCTCAATAAAACCCCTTGTAAAGCATTCGAACAAATTAAGGTCACAGTAAACGAGGTCAAGATTCTTCTCGTCCTCACTGACGGGATTTGTACCAAACCGCAAAGAATCGCCATAGTCGTAAAGAAGTGAACCCGGCATAACAGTGTCAAGATCAATGACAGCAACCGCATTGCCCGTAAGATCATCTATCATAATATTATTATATTTTGTGTCATTATGGGTGACCCTTAGAGGTATACTGCCGTCCTTTATTGCATCTGTTATTACGGACGCAATGTTTTTTCTTTTAAGGGCAAATTCAATCTCTTTTTTTACATTGTCAGCTCTGCCGGATATGTTATTGGTTATGGCTTTTTCAAAATCTGCAAAGCGCTTTGGAGTATTATGAAAGTCCTTTATAGTCTCATGCAGTTTATCGGCCGGAAAGTCAGCCAAAAGTTTCTGAAATCTGCCGAACGCCTTTGCTGCATTATAAAAATGCTCCGGTTTTTCAACAACATTGTAGGTGCGTGCGCCCTCTATAAAGATATACATACGATAATATCTGCCGTCATCGGTTTTATAGAAGCTCTTACCATCAAGGGTCTTTACAATGGTAAGCGTTTCTTTAAGCGGATCTCCGCCCTCTTTGATAATTTTCTTTCTCAAATGTTCAGTAACAGCCGATATATTTTCCATTACTTCCTCAGGTTTTTCGAAAACGTCGCTGTTTATTTTCTGAAGTATAAATCTTCCGGCACACGGCAGAGCTTCAAAAGTTTCATTTATATGACCGTCACCGTATGGCTCAATGTGTTCCCATATATTGAAATTTGATGCAATTGCATTTAATTCGTTATTCAAGATGTCTTATTCCTTTCTGCTTTATATACCCGAAACAACAAAATCCAGTTCAAACGGCACAACCACACTCTTTGGGTCTTCGCCGTAAAGCTTTTCTCGAATTCCTCTGTAAAGCTTATTCAGCATTTTATCTCCCTCACGGTAATCACTAACCTGAATACCGCCGTGTGCAAGAAGAATTTTTTCCGCCTTTTCGGCAAAACCGGAATTGAGATATGCCACAGCAAGATACATTTTAATTCTTGCGTTTTCTTTGAGTTCTTCACTTATGATTTCATAGCAATCGATAAGCCCACTAAAGTTTTTAACTTCAAGGAAGGTTTTGAAAACGCTCTCAACCACAGAATAATCATCGGCTTTCATTCTTACTATCTTTTTTGCATAGTAGAGATAGTTTTCATCGCCATCATTTTTCAACAGAGACATATACAGATGATTATTCTGATAATTACTGTCCAGCAACATACTTTTAACAGTGTTTTCCATTGCACGGTCAAATCTTCCGCAGTCATAATCAATCAGCCCCAACTGGTAATAAAACTGCCATTCTGTGCTGTTTTGGTTCTCATATGCTTTAAGGGCAGTATACATATCATCACCAATTAAAAAGCTGTCTGCGGTCGGCTCGCTCTTCAGCTTACCGGTATTGATAAAATCAACCCACTTTTGCGTCTGTACGCAGGGTAAAAACTCAAGATGTTCCGGAGCATTTTTATGTATCAAATTGTTAAGATAGCCCCAGCCGTGTCCACGCCAAATCATCTCGCCTTTTTCGAAGGCAACATTTTCTGCCATATATAAATTGATTTTTTCAAGTTTTTCGGTATCGACCTTTGCGTCTATATCACTCACAAGGACAGCATAATCACTATCAACAGAATTATCTAACTGAACGCCTGTATAGCACTCCGTCCAGTTCCACGTTGTGTTTGGCGGCATGGGTATACACTCATACTGCGTCTTGCCTAAACCCGCCTGTATCTCAACATAGTCGCCTGCCTTATCAGTCAGGAACTCCTGCCAGTGCTTTGAGCCTTGAATATGGCCCCAACTGAAAAGCTTTCTGCCCTTTAATCGTTTTGTGGAATACTGCAAAAGTCCTTTTCCGTTTTTATCAACATTGGCAATAAACTTTTTATTTTCATCAGGTATATCATAAAAGTAGTCTATTGTGTTCGGGATTCTTTCCGGATAGGACACATCCACACCTCTGTCAAAAGGAATGGACGATTTGGCTATGCCTGTGCCGTCGCTGTTATTGTAGGCACTATCGGCAGGCACAATAATCCTGCCACCCTCAAACTCAGGCGTTGCAATATTGCTCCACCAATACATAGGAACTGTTTTTTCGCTTGGGTTGTATATGCACATTCTTGCTATAAGATTATCTTCGTCAAGCGTGAAATCCATTTGATAATATACGCCCCTCACACGCTCATACTCATAGAACCTAAGCACTTCCTCGCCGTTTTTGCCCGTTACCTTTGCCGCATAAAGGCTCTCGCAGGTATAGGGCGTATGTCCGATTATACCTATATTCCACTCAACACCGCCGCTGAACCACGCATTTCTGATAGAAAGATTGCGAAAACGAATAACATCGTTGTGATAGAGCAGATCTTCACCCGTCTTTTTATTGATAAGTTTCCATAGTCTGCCTCCGAGTGCAGGCAAAAACTCCGCATAAAGGCAATCATTCTCCAGGATAATAACAGGAACATCTGTTTCTGTTTCATCTATATAAAGATTTTGCTCTCTGTATGGATAGCAATTTTGCCTTTTTCCAAAACCAATAAAAAGTCCTTCATAATCACGGATAAAGGCTTTGGTTGTGTTCTGCACATTGATTTCCTGTGAAAGGGCAGGCAAAGAAGATTCGTTTCCCATTTTACTACATCTGTATTTTTTTGTTTTTTGTGTTATCATTATACATACCTCATATATTGTACTTAGTTAAAAGGCTTTTAATCATATCAACATCAAAGCAATCGTAGGGGTTGTTGCGATAGTCAATGGTTTTACACCAGTCCTTTGAAAACGCAACAATTTCTTTTCCAAATTTTCCATACGATATATCCAAACGGGTTGGATTAAATTCCTTAATATCTTCTTTAAGTTTATTGCCTTTTTTTAATTCACTTATTACATATGAATAAAACTTTTCCCAACGCACCTTATAATACTCTTTTATAAGTCCGCTCCATTCACGCCATGCGTAATCATAAAGGAAACAGTCTCCGTCAACATCTCCCCAAAGCGTTACGAGAGTCTTTGCCATTATAAAAAAGTATTCCTTTTCATTCTCATCTGTTGAAAGAGTTTGACTATCATATAGCCATTTGTTTAGATTAGTTTCAGTCCTCTGTGATAAAAGCATATCAATATCATCAAGCAAATCAAGTTGTTTTCTTGCGAGAACTTCGCATTTTTCAATTTCGTCATTTTTATAGCATTCCGTAAATTCACGCTGTCCGTAATAAAACAGATTACTTAAATATTGTGAAAAAATGATAATAACATCATAGCGATAGCCATCCTTAAGGGAAGAGTAATCATCAAGCTGTGACGCAAACAATCTTACGCTTTCAAGCAGATCATTATTATTATAAAATTCGGAAACTCTGTCCCAGCCACCTGTGTACGGAGGATCAAAAGAAGGATATGACGCAAGTGCAGAACCCTGTGTTTCCGTGTTTCCGGGAGCTCCGGACATTGTTATAAGATTTTTCGGGCAGCCATAACAGCTTTTAAGAAGTGAAACATAAGCTTCTTTTAAATCATTGCTTCCGGTTCGCCTGACGCTGTAATTTTCAAGCCAATTTTTGATATTTACATCGTCTTTTCTCGTTAGCATATCATAGAACAAGTCATACACAAGCGGATTTTGACCTATGCCTTCAGGGAACAGTCCGCTCCCCAAACAGTTGGAAACGCCATTATTGGTAAGTGCGCCGAAAAGATTATGACTAAATGATGAAATATCTCCCTGCAAAGCGGTTCTGCCGCCGAAGTTATGAAGGTTTCCGACAATAAAATCATAACCCCAAAAGTTCTTGTTCTGTTTGTGTTTTGTGCCGTCGATATCAAGTATAAGCAGTCGTTCCCTGTGAATACCTTTGACAATCTGTTCACGCAAAGACCATGCCTGCATAATCCAAAGAGCATCTTTGTCAAAATCGGTCATAATTTTTTCTATTTTCTTCCCAACCTTGCGAAGATAGAATCTGGACTTTTTCGGTGGATTATTTTCATGAAACGGATCTGTTGCATAGCGGTGATAAGCACCCATAAGACGTTCCAGATTTTTGTAAAATGCTCCACCTATTTCGGAGAATAATTTTTCTGTAGGATCAATAATTGCACATTTCGGAAATCTGCACCAAGAATTGCTAATACTTATTTTTGCCTTCGGAAATTTTTCCTTAATATTAGCTGGCATATGTCCACCAAAGCCTTGCTGTATGGGCATCATACCAAATTTAAGCATTCGATTAAGTATTTTTTTGCCAAGCTCCAACCGCTCATAAACATATTTTTCTTCTTTGGGAGGCATATATCCGATAATATTTGTCATCTGCTGCCATGGCCAAAATGCCAAGCCGGAAATTGTTCGGAGCGCTTCATCCTTACTGTAACCGAATTGCTGTAAGGTTTCATACCATACAGCTTCGTTGCCAACCACCGCAAGTGGCATATTGATACCGTTTAATGCCATAAAATCAAGTTCTTTTTCCCAACGCTCCCAATTCCACCAGCACATTGAATATGAAAAAGTGCAGTAGTTAAGATAAACACGGTATTTTTCGGGTATTGTAACAGTTTCCGCATTTTCAAACGGTGCAGGTTTTTCAGTTATAAGCGCTCTGTTTCCCGCCCATGAGAGGTTTACATTTTGATATTTCTTTAGATAATAATATAAACCGTTACAGGCTGAAATAATACAGTTTCCCTTTATCACAACGCGACCGTCTCTATATTCAAGAGTAAAATAGTCGTCGTTTATTCCGCTTATTTTGTTATCAACACTTATATCGTAATCGTCTTCGCTGAGATTTAATCTTTTCAGCATCCCCTTTATAATTTTATCCATAATAGACCCGCCTCTATAGAAATCGTTTATTCAACCTTATAAGTATCTTTATCGAAATCTACTGTTATTTTCACGCCGTTTGAAAACTCCGTTTGCTGTATTCTGCGGCTTTTATCTAAAAATTTGTGATTTACCATTTCCGCATTATAAACCAATTCGTTTACCTTTGCGATTTCTAAAGTTTCCGCTATTCTTTGCTTCAATTCCTCATCACTTTGCTCGCCTGAAGCAGCCATGGAATTATTGAAATACGGACTTTGACCGTTTAAAATACAGTGAAGCTTGCCTGCATCACCGTCGGGTATTCCCCAGCCGCCTTTGCCTTCGGTGTGCCACGGAACAAACACACAATCGTGATAGACCAAATTTGTGAGCGGTACAGGCACTCCCACTGCCGGACCGCCGTCCTGCGGTGTTACAGCATAAGGTGCATGATGCACTAAGTCAAGATACTGTACCATATTACAGCCGATTTCCTCGCTGCTGACTATAAGTCCCTGCTTTCTGAGCATATCAAGGCACTCTCCTCGGGCAGCAATGCTCTGATGCCTTGTAGTCATATATTTAGGATTATAGTTTTCATCACCCCACATAATTCCCCATACATCAAGATATGTACCTTTAATTTTAACACCATGCTCTTCTAACTCTCTGTAGGTTCTTTCAACAAACGGCTTTGCAAGCGTGCTGTCCAAATAATTGTGCGGCCCTCCTGCCCAATAGTCACAGTATTCCTTGTTCATATTAATGTTGCAGACACATTTATCAGGGTCATACACTTCACTGTCAAGATAATAATCCCTATACTGGTCATGCAAGCCAAACTCATAACCGATTGCATCGCAATAATCGGCTAATTTTTTCATTCCTTCATATCCGCCTGCTTTAGGATTTGGGGGGAGAATATACGGATGGAGATTATCATAACCTCTTTTTCCCCATCCGTCTGTATGGACATAGGCTCTGTCAAGTCCCAGCTTTTTATACCTTGAAAACTTCTCAATCGTTTCCTCAAAGGTATTATGCATTACCTCTCCAATCTTTGTCTTTTTATAAATGCCGCTTTCGGGAACATTATTTTCCATAATTCTCCAATGAATTATCGGTGCGCCGATAAGCTTTTTTACATTGGGGTTTGCTTTGATTTTTTCATCAATTGTAATCAGTCTGCCGTGTTTTTCTTCATTTTTCCTGAAATCTTTTGCTATTTTTACATAATCACAGTCACGCATAAAATGCATATGTAAAACTCGCTTGTAGCCCACTTTACCTAACTGAGAGCACCATTTCGGAGAAGTTAATAAAGCCTGTTTTTTGTTATAACACGACAGAAGCGTACAGTCATTGCTGTCATCTATAACAGCAGAAAAACCGTGGTTGCCGCAAACTCTGCCCCATAGCCCTAAATACGCATCACCGGTATTAATTTTTCTGCTGTATAATGTAAGAAGTGTGATCGCCTTTCGATTGTCCTGCCAATTATCATAAATTAACGTACCCTGTCGTATAGGGTCGACAGAATAGCTGTCATTTGGATCGTATTTCTTTGCATTAAACGGCTGAGGAAAGAAAAATGCTTTTATATCCATACCGTTTTCATTTTCACTTTCAACAGAAAAATCAATTCTGCCGTCACCAAGCAGTTCAGCTGTTACCCTTAATTTTAATGGCAGTATTCTGAATCCCACCGGGAACTTGGAATATTCGGAAATAATTTTATTTTTGGTTGTTTTATGCTTAACAGATAAAGCACAGGAAAAAGGCAGTCTGTAAGACAAATATTTGCCGAACACTTTTATGTTAAAAGAGATAAACGGCTTTCTGCCCTGTCCTATCCAACTGAATCCATCGTGAATAACCTCATACTTTAAATTGCTGTTTAACAATTTTAAAATGGTGTTATTATTAGAAATTTGTATGGTTTTCATCACAAAAATTCCTTTCCTTATTAAAGTTTTCTTTGGTTTAGTTTTATTGAAAAAGATATTTATTTCACAAAAATTAAGTAAATACAAGCTTTCTTTGTGCATAATTATTCATAAATTTTCTGTTGATATAAACACCTTTCTATGATATTATAACAAATATACTATGCACAATACACCCACAATATCACACATTATAACCACTTTATCACAGTGGAGGCGGTCATTAATTATGGAACAGGAAATTGTATATTATAAAACTATATCGGATAATCGGACTTATACTATAGCAATGTCCGGAATAACAGATAAAAATCCGTATTTTTACAACTCTCAAACCAAAAGCAAATACTGCATTATTGAATTTTTGCTCAGCGGAAAAGGTACAATAAACATAGATAATAAAACCTATTTTCTGAGAAAAAACGACTTTTACATTGTTCCTGCAAACAGTAATTACGAATACTTTACAGAAGTTGACGACCCTTACCAAAGGTACTGGGTCTGTATGGAAGGAACTTTGATAGATGGTTTATACAATATATATTTCAAAGAAAAAAACATTGTAATTGCCAATGCAGATTTTTCACCTTATTTTAAACAACTCTTCAATATATTAAAAAAATCGGATAATATTTTGACAGATGAACATGATATTCCTCTTTTAATTCACGAGATTTTTTTGACGGCTGCTAATAACCTCTCTTTTCCTGAATACTTTAATTCAAAAACAGTAAAAGGGAGTGCTTCTGCATTTAAAAATTATATTTGTTCTAACTTTTCAAGACCTTTTTCGTTGCAGGAAATGTCTGATAAATTTTGTATGAGCAAAAATCAAATTATAAATGTATTTAAAAAAGAATATCATATCACGCCTCAGTTGTTTTCAACACTTTATAAATTAGATATGGCAGAAGAAATGTTAAAACGAGGTACGAGCGTTAAAGAAACTTCCAAGTATTTGGGGTATTCGACAGACAAATACTTCAGTTCAATATTTAAGAAGTATAAAAATAAATCTCCGTCGCAAGTAAAAAAACATAATAATGACGCCGTCAATAATTAAAACAAATATGCTGAAAATATTGGCTTACATCAGAAAAAATAATTTAGTCTGCCGCTCTTCTTATAACCCAATTTCAATAATACTGTTGTAAATTTTATAGTAAATAATATTCAATACCATTTTTATTTTTCTGTTGTAGTATATTTTCAAATGGGTAGTTCACTTTCTCCTTCCATCATGACAGGTGGCACCTACCGCCGAGAAGACATAGTCCTTTCTTGGCGGCGGGTGTTTTTCTTTTGCGGTATGTTATCGTTTTTGTATTTTGTAAAGTAAACTACTCTTACCGCCTTTTTCACGATATCGCTGTTCAGTTGTTATAAATCCTGCTTTTCTTAAATCTTTTAATGCTCTCCTGACGGTTGATTGGGAGAGCTTTAATTCTTTTGCGATTGTCGAAATTGCAGGCCAGCATTCACCGTTTTTGTTGGCTCGGTCGTAAAGATAGATATAAACAGATACTGCTCGGTGCGGTAAATCCATACGGTATAAAAAATCAAGTCTGCCCATTTTGCGTAACCTCCTGATTTTGTTTTAGCGGTTTTATTCGTCTGATTGGCGGTGTTGAATTTATGCGTGCGCCGTTTTTCTTTTTGCTCACAGGATAGCGTTCGTGTGTATAGTTTTCTTCCTGATTTTCTGCATTGTCGGATTCATCATCGTCCGTATCTTGTTTTTGGAGCCAGTCAGGATGATACTTTTGCACGATGCCATCAATGATTTCTTTTTTATCGGCATATTTAACCTCACGGTTTCCATTATCAGGTACGGTATATGGCTCATCCTCATTAAATTTAATTCCCCATCTATAAAACAATTTCAGTTTAACTCGCATAGGATGGACACCTGTTTTCATAACTACGAACTGACCTTTGGGCATAGATTTTAATTCTTCTGCCGTAAGCAATGGGCGTTCAATCATCTGTAAGGACTGTGACGGATCGTTTTTGCTCCTTGATACAGAGCCTGACATCACTGTTCTGCTGCCGAGTGCTTTGGACAGTGTTTCGGCAGAAGAGCTATTCGGAGCAAATCCTCCGAACAAGGTTAACTGCGTATTATCAACAATAATTTCCGCACCTTCTTTTCCGTAGTTTTTATCAAGCTGTGAAAAGGACTGGATAATCGGAACGATCTGTAACCTTCTTGAACGGGACGCACTAAACATCATCTCAGCAGATTCTATTTTCGGCAAGGTGCCAAATTCATCGGCAAAGAATACACAACGATTTTTCAGCTTTCCGCCTTGTTCGTCTGCTACGGAAAGAATTTCGCGGTAAAGTTGCTGTATGATTAGTGAAATCATAAAATATGTCACGGGATTTTCTTCCGGCATAATTACAAATATCGCAGATTTTTCATTGCAGAACTTTTCTGCGTCTATTTCCGTATCAAAGCACAAAAGCTGTTCAAGTTCCGAATCAAGGAAAGCGTTAAGTCTTGACAATGCTGTTGACATTACAGATGCCATAGATTGTTCGGCGGTATTCAAAGCCGCACCTGCAAACCATTTTGCCTTGTGATCGTTCGGAAGCATTTCCATTAGCTGCTGAAATTGATTTTTACCCTTATGATTTGACGGAGCGAGAAGTTCCTGGATGATTTTAAATACCGATACGATATGCCTTTTTTCAGGTTCACAGAATTCCGCAACAAGCAGAATTGTAGCAGTTAATAAGCCCTCGGCAGCGTCATAGAAATATGCATTCTGACCGAATGAGGCAGCATCCATACCCGAAAGAATGATAGTCTTAGAGATAATTTTTGCATATTTTTCAGCTTTGGCTTTGTAAACCAATTCTTCGCTTGATTGATATAAATCCATATACTTATTGACAAGGTGAAGCAGATTATTGCCATTACTTCGGGTGGGATTTCGCAAATCAATAACCGAAACATTGTAACCGTATTGTTTTGCAATATTGCCGTAATTTCGGCAGACATCTCCCTTGGTATCGGTTGAGAGCCAGCTCATACCGCTTGCGCAGGCGTATTCGATACACGGATACAGCCAAAAGGCAGTCTTACCTACACCCGCAGCACCGATCATTAAAACATGGACATCTCCTGTTTCAATCATAGCGGTTGTGTTACCTATACAGCCTACAACAATGCCCTGAGGCAAGGGTTCTTCAATCATTTTATCGCTGTTTTTCTTAAATAAGTTCTTTTTTACAATTCGTGTATATGTCGGAGTTTTGTTGTTCATAGCCTGCTTACGCCATTTCTCAGGCGTAAATGGAATATGACGATAAATTTTTCGTATTTCAGATTTTGTTGCCCAACGAGCCGTACCGTGCTGACCGTCACCGACAGTTTTTGATTTGATGCTGTTAAGGTTATAGATATGAGCAAGCAAGGTAATACCACCGAGCACACAAAACATCACGGCGGCGACTATTGCTAAAGTTGCAATACCGGACATTGATTTTCATCTCCCATATTATTTTGTTTATTGGGCATAAAAAACTCCGCACAGATGTGCGGAGAATTGCCGCAGGCAGCTTGCCGGTCCTCGTTCCAGTCCTTATGGATCGGTACGAGGATTTCTGATTCTATTCCAAGTGCAAATAACTTTGTACTGATTCTGTCCGCAGCCGTTTGTCCCGGCTCATCGCTGTCTAAACACAGGTATACTTTTTCTATATACGGATAATCATTCAGACATTGAAAAAGCACCCTGTCCGAAACAGAACAAGATGCTGCATAACTATGATTTTTCCAGCGGCAAGCTGCCGCCGCCAATTCGCGCTCAAACATTTTGGTGTATTTCAACTCATTTTCGCGTAATAGAATTTTCTGTAAATCATTTATTTTTTGCATTGATATGAAGCTTAACATATCTATAGGGGCTTCAAAGAGATAAAGATATTTGCTTTTGCCGATTCTATGAAACGCAAATTCATCCATACTGCTTTCGGCATTTCCTTTGAATGTACTGCCTCTGCCGATACCACGCTTGTTGGCGTGTCGGGGAATACCGTTTTTATCAAAGCCGACAAATACCGCATTGTGGTAATCTGCCGATTCATAAATCATATTTTCATTTGCAAATGTTTCAATAATATCTTCATCAATACCTCTGACATAATGCAAATAGTTTTTGACTCTGTCCATATTGCAATACGGTTTCGGCAATTTAAACGGTTTCTTTTCTTTTATAACAGGCGGAGTAGTTATGAGCGTACCGCCACAGTCACCAAGCAAAAATTCCATTGCTTCAGGATAAGATTTGTTATAGAATCTGCGAACAAAATCAATTGCATCACCGCCGACTCGCTCATATTGATGAAACCACAGGTTTCCTCTGAGAGTTACTTTCTGCGAACCGTCTTTCCACTCATATTCAGAACCTGAGCGTTTGACAGTTTCACCCTGTGATTTCAACAGAGATACAATATCTGTCTGCCGAGCCTGTGTTTTTTGTTCCTCTGTAAAATAAATATATTGGGACATAGATACTCCTTTCGTTCAAATAGATTAAAATAATGACGCAAATTACATATAGTTGGTTGTACTTGAATTTGTAAAATATACGACATGGGCGAAAAGATAAAAAGAAAATAAAATAAATGCGGTAGAATGAATGCCTGCATAGACCGACAAAATTAATTTTAAATTTTGAGTTAATTTACGATTGATTTCAAAACCTTCAAAACGAATATATTCAGTTCCATTTATGTTAATTGTAGAAATCCTCATAGTTTTGTGCTATACTGTATTTGAATAAAGACTATGTTAAATTAAAGTTAGAAAGGTATGTTCAGATTGGAATTTCAAAAGATTGACAAAGAAAATTGGGCACGCAAAAACTACTTTGAGCACTATTTCAAAGATGTACCTTGCACATACAGTATGACATTCAAATTAGATATTACTCAAATCATAGAAACACAAAAAAAATTGTATCCGTCTATGTTATATTACATTACAACTATTGTGAACCACCACTCTGAATTTCGAACGGCACTCAATGAGAACGGTGAATTGGGTATATACAGCGAGATGTTGCCCTGTTATACAGTATTTCATAAAGACACCGAAACTTTTTCTAATCTTTGGACTGCCTATAATTCGGATTTTGAAGCGTTTTGTGTTGCTTATGAAAAGGATGTGCGGCAATACGGGAGTCAAAAAGGCATATCCGGCAAACCAAATGTTCCGCAAAATATATTTACGGTTTCTATGATTCCATGGTTGACCTTTGAAGGATTTAATTTAAATTTGCAGAGAGGATATGATTATTTAACCCCCATTTTCACAATAGGAAAATATTATCAAGAAGATGGACTGATTAAGATTCCTCTTGCGATGCAAGTACATCATGCTGTATGTGACGGATTTCACATTTGCCGTTTTATAAACGAATTACAAGAATTGATAAACAAATAACTTCTCTGTTTTAATCTGCGTTTATCAACGAAAATAAGCATCTCGGGGAGCACATACAATGCTTGTCTTTCTTACTCTGAATGACATCGAGATTGAGTATACACAACAGGAATTATCGGATATCATTTTGAGCGTAGTGGTAGGAGTTTGCTCAATTGAAAAGTTTGGTAAAATGGATTCTAAATCTGATGATTTCGAATAACGGCACAGCAAAAAACTGTGCCGTTATTTTTTATCCTTGTTTCAATCCGTGAGCCTGCTTTTTTTCTTCGATTTTTCTGCGTAATTTTCGATCAATTGAACTTTGCTTTCCTTTACGTTCATCATCCAAGCGATTTTGTATTATATGGCTGATCTGACCGAGCAATCGGAGTGAACCCATTGCCGCTGACCAATTGCGGTTGGATTTTATGCTGTAGAGTAGTTGTGCGGCATACTGATTTCCATGTTCGGCTGAGGCAGTAAGGTATACAATCGCTCTATCATAGTCACGCGGGGCATCTTTGCCGTAGAGATACATCTTGCCGAGCAGATACTCTGCATAGTGATTTCCGTTCTCAGCGGCGATTTCAAAGTTGTGGATTGCTTTTCTGATATCCTTGACCGAATCCTCTGTAAGCCGTATTTTTCCTGCAAGGTAAGCGGCATATGGATTTTTCTGTCCTGCCGCTTTTTCAAGATATTCTATTGCTTTCTCAAAATCACACGGTATCACTTCACCCTTGTATAACAGCTTGCCGAGTAAATACTGCGCAGGAGAAAAGTTCTTCTCTGCCGATTCGGTAATCAATTTTATCGCTTCAGGAATGTTTTGCAAAAATAATTCGCCGTCAAGCAATGCCTTACCGAGAGTGTACTTTGCATATTTGTTACCCTGTGCGGAGGATTTTCGCAGCAAATCTTCCGCACGGATTAAATCTTGCTCTAAATCTTCGCCTTTAAGATATGTTTTGCCAAGCAAGTATTCTGCAAATTCGTTGCCCTCTGATGCCGACTCTTCCAGCCACCGCAGAGCGTAATCTATATTCTTCGGCACATCTTTGCCTTGCAGAAACATCTTGCCAAGACGATATTTTGCAACACCGCATCCGAGTTTCGCAGATTCAATCAAAAACTCAACCGCCGTATTCGGATCATAATTTTCATTATTACGATTAAGCAAGGTTTTCGCTTTTTTGTAATACTGCCACATCAAAGATGTTTTTTCTTCATCTGTAAGTGAAGGTTCTGTTTCATCATCGCTCAGCTCGGAATCAAATTCTGATTGTTCATCAGCATTTTCTTCATAGTCAGCCGTGATTATGCGGTCAGTAACAATGTTCATTGCCTCCTGTATAACAGCATTTTTAATTGATTTGAATTCCTTGTTTTGCGACAGTAAGACACGCTCTGGCAGTTCGTCTGTATAAGTCCGTATAACATTTTCACGCTGTTCATACCATAAATCATAAAGTGCAGATATTCGTTCATCGGTGGCAAGCTCGTCTACAATAGAATTTACAATCGCTTTGACATCTGCTTTCAGATAACCGTAAACTTTCTTTCCTGATGTTTTAGACAATCTGTCGGCAAGAGTTAAAAGCATTTCTTCAAGCTTGGGATTATCATAAACACCGCTGTTGATTTTTGAAATGATGTCGGCAATTACCTCACGGCTGTTCAATTTTAACTCGTCACGGTATTCTGTTTGCTTTTCATAAATACATAGCAAATCCTGAGCAAAAATATCCTTTGCGAAAGAAGAACGCAGTTTCATTACGCCCTCTTTTGAAAGATATGCCTGCTTTTCTTCTGTGGAATAGACCATCAGATGTACATGAGGATGATGGCTTTCATTGTGAAACGCCGCATACCATTTCAGATTCTGCATCGGGATATGAAAGTTTTCTGATATTAAACTTGTCTGTGAGCGAAGCATATCCCGCCACCGTTCGCCTGTATTAAAACTTAATCGCTCAGCATCTTCACGGCGAAGTGAAATAATAACCGTCCAGACATTACCGCTGTACTGATTTAAATTTTCGGATACTTCGTTCAGTTTTACCTGTACACCGTCATCGGTAAAGAGTCCGTGCGTTCCGAATTTCTGCGCTCTCGGACGGGTAGCAATATAATCCGCATATGTTTTTGTCTGCATAACCTCATAGGCATTGTCTTCCATTGTTCGTGTAATGAATTCAGAAGCATTGCCTATGGTCGGATTTTTTAGATAGTCCTCATACTCCAAACTATCTTTGCTATCGGGAAAATCCTTGAGTATTTTTTGAATGAATTGCTGTTGCTTCACGGAAGAATGTGCAAATTTTAAAGACTCATCTATTTTGTCTACGCCTTCACGGGTAGCAATATATTTTGCATAACCACCGACAGACTGCCGTGCATTCGGTTTCAGATATTTAAATTTTGTAATCAGCTTCGCCATAGCTTATTCTTTCTGCCAATCAAAAGCATCTTCAAACGAGAACCTGCCGTTGAGTCGTTTAACTTCTTCCACACATTCACCGCGCAAGCGTTCCAGCGATAACGGATCAATATCATTCGTTGCCGCAATAAGATTTTGCATAATCGCAATCTCAACTGAGAGTTTGAATAACATTTTGCTGTGCTTGTTATCACTCTCAGCAACAATGCTTTTCATATTGGACAGAAATGCATTCGGCAGATATGAGGTATCATCGTCTGCCGTTACACGACCTACATAATACTGAATGGCTCGCTCAATAAATTCCGACTGGCTTTTGCACTTATCTTTTCTGTAATTGTTCTTTACAAGCTCCAATGTGCTTGGATATGCCCATAGTAGAAATTTTTTCTTGTCTTTCGGTGCAGGCATAACTTCACCTCCGTTCAAAAATTACAACCGCTGTCAATACTGCCGTAAATATGGTGGTTATCTGTATTGCAACCCATCTGTTTAGGCTGTACCTATATCAGCAACCCACCCAGAAAATATGCGTATTAAACCTCCGAAAATGCCCTAACGGTCGGCGTTGCCGTCCGATGTGAACCGAGAGGTGGGAGCGTAAGCAACCCACCTCTCTTTCTCCTGCTTAATTTTCGACCCTGTAACATTTCAGAGACTCCCTGCTGTTACATTTATTTTCGTTTCGCCTAAAATTGCCTGAATTTTGCCGTTTTGTCTTCAGTCTGTTACTTTCCCGATATCATCATCAAAGAGCCGTACACAGGGCGACACGGTGGCTCACAGGCGGTTACATCTGCATAGTAAAAACATCGCTTTCGTCTTCGGATTCAAAGTCCATCTCCCTGCCTACAAGAGCTTCGTTGAATATCTCCTGATCTGTTTTTAAATTCAAATCGGATTTAAGTTTTACCTTATGCACAGCGTCCGCAACATCTTCAAGGTTATACACTCTCCAAGAATTATCGCTGCTGTCGCATACACTGACTGTTTCATTTTCTAAATCGAATTCAATCAATGCTGATATTCGATTATCGTTTGACATCGTATTGCAAAGAACTGAAAAGACAGGAGCGTTGACAGGATGATTATCGGAGAAATATTCATGAGCCACTGTATCGACAGTTTTGCTCTTGTAACCGTATTCTAACATCTCGCAGTAACGGCAGGCAGCATCATAAAAAGTATTATTAAATTCATCCGTAAAATGATAATCGTCAAAATCATCATGCAGATGATAAACCGCAAAGCAGTTTTCCGTCTGACGCAGCTCTGCATGTTCTCTTTCTACTAAAGACTCTATATCTGTCTTTAATTTTTCGGGAACATAATTTTCGTAGAGCATATCAAGCGCTGACGACAATTCAGCATCTAAAGTTTTATCCTGTTCGAGCAAAATTTCTTTCAGTACTGCAAGGCGGTGATTGCTGTATTCAATTTTAATATCAGCCATTGTTTTTTATCTCCTTTTTAGAAGTCGGTGCATAACCTTCGGATTTCATTGATATGAAATCACGGACGCCTGACGGAACAGTTTTATTAAATAAAGCATCAAGCATTTTGATAACCTCATTATCAAGGCATGTGCCTTTCTGTTCGAGATACAGTTTCATTGCATTCAGTTTTTCCTCATTGTAGGAAATATTAATTGTCGCTTTCTTCAAATCTAACACCTCACATAGAAATATTTTCGCCGAGCTGTTCTGCCGTCCATCTCTGCTCGTCTTCACTGCAATTACGCATATCCACCGGATCAAGATTCATATCGGCGAACTCAGTTTTATCAATGCAGCAGTTTTGCAGACTTCCGTTTTTCATTGTACAGTCATAAAATTTTGCACCTGTAAAATCGCTGTGCGTAAATATTGCACGGTCAAAATCACAGGCAACACACTCAGCATTTTTAAATTCTGATTCTTCTGCAATAACATTCGACAAATTGCAATTTTGAAACCTTGTACCGTTAAAAAGAGCAAAGCAGAGTGATGCTCGTCTTAAATCCGTATTTACAAATTTAGCACCGTCAAAAACAGCATTGATTAAATTCTTGCCTGAAAGATTCAAATCCTTAATCAGGCAGTTTGAAAAATCTGCCTGTTCACCGCCCGCATCATGAAGCCATAAGATATGCTTTGCACATATGATTTCAACTTCTTCGGAATTCAGTCTGCGAAGGTTTTCTTCATCTTCCTGCCGCAAATATGGCTCGGAAATTGTAACAGTACAGCCATCGTCAAAAAATTCAATATCGTCAATCTCATCTCTGTCTGAGAGCATATCCATAAATAAATCATCGTTGAATTCATTGTGACGGCAGAGATTTCTCACCTCGTCAAAATCAATTCTGTACTGGCAGTCAAGCTGACCGTTTAAAGCTTTCTGCACATACTTGTCTGCAAGCCATCGCATTTCATCTGCGTGTGCAGTCAGCGACGGATATTGCTCCTGCTGTACAAGCTTTCGTGCACACGGAAGATAGGCACTGTAACGGGCATAGGAACTACCCTCGGATTCCACGATAATGCCGTCATCCCTTTCTTCACAAAGCACCAACAGACAATGGTTTACGCCATCGTTGTCCTGATACATATGGTCGATATTTTCAAGAATAAAATCATAATCGTTCAGCAGATTCTGAGAGAAATGATCAAACCAATCGGCAGACAACTCCACAGTTTTATCTATCACACAGGGGCTTGTTTCTATCTCCGAATCTTTTCTGCGGAAAGGTATATTAATTTTCATGATGTTGATTTCTCGCTTTCTTCAATATATTTGATATACGGCACTTTAAGCCAGTGCGTCCAGCCGCTTTGACCGATTGGTGTGCGTATTACACCTGCTTTTGTATTGGCGGCATGAATGACTTCGCCGCCTCCGATATAAATACCGATATGTCCTTCATGCCATACGGCAATACCGGGAATTTCGGGAATGGTATCAATCGTGTCTTTTTCTGTTGCAGCAGAGAACATTCCATCAGCGGTTACATCCTGCATACCGCTTGAGCCAACAGTGATTTTTCCGCTTTCGGTATCATACCATCCGTAGCCTTTGATTAAACCAACGCAGTCTGCTGTTCGCTTACCGAGCCAGTTATGACGGATAAAATCATCGTAATCGGTAACATGACTGCCGAATACGGATTCAAGTCGTTCCAGCTCGGTTTTGTCAAGCAGATTTCCGTGTGAACCCCAAACATATCCCCAACCATTTTCCTGTGCGTGCTTTGCCCATTTTACAAGATCAAGATTGTTTTTCGTTTTCGGATCGGTGTAGTCAGAAATATCAATATACAAAGAACGAATGTTGCCCATAACTTTTCCGAAATCTTCGGCGGTAAGCTGTGTGCCGAATGCGGAATTAACAGCAGCAATTAACTGCTCGTCCGTCTGATTTTCCTGAAAGCAACTGACCAACTTATCTGCAAAATCGGGATTGTGAGAAAAATCGAAAAGCGCAAGTACATAAAGCACCTGCGCTTCTTTTACTCTGCCGTCAAACCCTGCGGCTTTCATTTTTTCATCAATACTGTTCATTGTATCTTCAACAAATTGCAGTTTGGCTTTTTCTTCAGCAGATAAATTCTGCACAAGCATTGTTTGAAGTCGGTCGGTGTCTATTTCAATGTTACCGTTGAATATAGAGACTACCGCAACAATCGGCATAACGACTATGATAATAATCCCAATCACAATTCCGACAACAGTTTTTAATGCTTTTTTATCAGTAAGAACATATACCGCGACTTTTTTTAGTGCAGCGGCAACTGTAGCACTCATTAGCGCCCGCCTGCCTTTCCGAACAGCGCAGATTTGTAATCGGGAGCAATGACCTGCAATAAATATCGTTCGTTTCCGCAACGGTACAGACAGGTTCCTCTTTCGGGATACTTGATCAGTTCAAATTCGCTCGGCTCAACCTGTAAGGCATCCATATACTCCTTAGGATTGATTTGACCTGCGTTGAACAAGAACTGATGCGTCGGGATAGAAAACAGCGGCTTTGTGAACTCACGGATAGACGGAATCAAAAAATCCTCGATGTTCTGACTTGCCAGAATAATCGAGGAATCTTTTTTACGCACACGCTTCATAGCATTGCGGATATATTCGATTGCCGTCATGTTCGTGAGGAAGAGGTACAGCTCATCAATGCTTGCCGCTGTATTTCCCTTGCCGAGAAGCTGATTGCTCATGAAAGACAGGATATTAAATAGCATAGCGTCTTTTAATCGCTTATTGGTATCCAATAAGCCTTTTACACCAAATACGAGAAACGCATCGTCTGTGATGTTCGTGTGGCCGTTGAAGTATTTACTTTCAGCACCTACACACATAGAGTGGATACCGAGGCATACCTCTTGGAGTGTTTCTTCGGTGTAAAGATATTTTCGTTTGCTGTCGTAAGTCATAAATTCTTCTTCGCACAGGTTATAGAAATCTTCCATAATGGGATAATCGGTCGGTTTCATTTTGCTGTAATCCGTGCTGTCGGTAATTCCGAATCGTGCATACAGCTTAGAGAGCAGGATTTCAACTGTGTCAATCTGTGTATCGGAAAAATCCTTGTAACTGCGGAAGAAATCTTTTAGGAATGCAATGTGTTGACTGAGGCGAGTAACTTTCTTAAATGCTTCAGGGGTATTTGTATCAATTTCCTCAACACCATCTGACCATGCCTTTGGTTCTAAAGGATTGATGGTGTATTCTCCGGACAGGAAATCAATATAACAACCGCCGAGGCTAGTACAGATTTCCTCATACTCCGATTCGGGATCAAGACACAAAATACTCTTGCCTGATTCTCTGATATTGGTGAGTATCAGTTTTAACAGATAACTTTTTCCCTGACCGCTGTTGCCGAGAATGAGAATATTAGATGTCGTTTTGTCTTCAGCTCGGCGATCAAAATCCACAAGCACATTGCTGCCGAATTTATCTCTGCCGATATATATGCCTTGTGGGTCGGTTTTACCTGAAAAATTAAAAGGATATAGATTGGCAACAGAGCTGGCTGGCAGGACGCGCTCATATTGTGCGCCGAACTGATTTGCGCCCACAGGCAGAACAGAAAGGAAACCTTCTTTTTGACGAAGTGTTAATCTGTCAACCGAAATTTTAGAGCGTGTCAGCTCCATTGCAATTTCACTTTGCAGTTCCTTAAGCGCATCCATATTTTTTGCTTTTAATTCAATAAACACAGAACAGTGTAGCAGAGGTTCTTTGTTTTTACGCAGATTGGCAAGAAGCTCCACAACATCCTGTAAGTTGCCCTCGGCTTCAATGGTTTCATTTACATCATTACCGCCCGATTTCAGCTTGTTTCTGCGAGTTGCGTTCTGAATGATTTTACGCTGTTCCATACTTTCCACAAGCCTGTGGTAAATACGAAGCGTAACGCCGCTTCTGTCGCCGAGCTGCGATAAAATCGCCTGTTCTTCGGTAGTCGGCGGATATTCCCTGATTACCCATACACAGCGATAACTGTCACCGACGATATAATGGTCGGAAAAGAATTTGACCGTACCGGGCAGTATCATATCAAAAAAATCTTTAGTACAGATTTCCTCGACCTGTTCGGGTGTCAATACCTTTGGCTTTCGTTTGAACATTATTGTATTTCCTCCTTTGCCATAACTAAAATACGACCGCTTTTTCGATTTCCGTAACAGGTGGAAAGGGTTAAAAAGCGACCGTCTGATGAATATATTTCATTATATTTTTTATCTGCCGTATCCGTAATTTTTACATTGATAACATTGAATTTGTATATACCGTTTGCTGTTTCAAATTCAATAATCGGATGTGCTTTTCTGAAATCAGCATTCACATAATTTTTCATCTCTGAAAACATGGTTCCGTTTCGCATATTGTGTCCATAGATAATTAAATTTGTATCTGTCAGATTACATCTTGAATCTAAAAACGGCACGCCACTTTGGCTGTAATTACCGTAAAAATCTCGCCGAAGATATTTCTGCGGATTAGCAGGCGTATGCATTACGGGATAATTAACCGATGTACCGGGGATATATATCCAGCCGATACAGTCACTGTTTTGATTGAATAATGCCTTAAGATTTCGTTTCTTTTCTGTCTGTGATTCGGCAGACGGCTTGTTCTCAGATTCGTTGTCATCATTTTCATCCACGGTAACGATGCTTACTATTTCATCGAAATCCTGTTTTTCCCGGTTTCGGGCAGATAATTCGCTGTGAATCTTAAATCCACACAGAACGGTAACCGCCGACAACAGAAAAATAAGAATTATTAAACTAATCTTCGGTTTCTTCATCTGTGTCCACCTCAAAGAACTGCTCACCGTCTGTATCGGGCATTTGTTCACCGTTCATGCTTGCGTCAAAATACAACGCAAGAAAGCGTTTGATTTCATTCTTATTCATACGGTGGGTTTCAAAACCTTGCTCTGATATGACCTTCTCAATGCGGTTTGCCGTATCAAAGGTTTGTTTATCTTTAGTGTTTTTCAGCCTTGCTATGAACAGAAACTGTCTTGCGGTTGCCATCTCCATTTGGATATGATCAAGAAAATCTATATCTTTTTTAATAATCTTTCTTACCTTCGGATTCTGTTCTTCCGACAATCTCTCCCGTAAATATGATTTGTTATCGTCAAAACATTCGCTTGAATCGGTACAGGTGATTTCAATATCGGGAACGGCGGACAGCACCATCATCAGATGGCGGATTTTAATTTCAATATTCACGTGGGACAATACCGAGATATTTGTCGGTGAAACAAGGTAAAATAAAAGCTCGCCTTTATTCGTGGCGAGCCCGTATTTCGTAAAAGTCTTGATACCGATTAAATCCTGCACCGAGCGTCCTTTTTTCTTTTTCTGTTGTTTTTCGCTCTTTACCATAGCCTGCTCACCTCCAGTAGTATTCTTGTTGTGTGCTGATAAAATATCTTACAGCATATTTGATAAAATCAAGCACCGTTGTGTCATCCATACGGATAGTTAAAAAGCCGTAACACAAGGTCACGGCGGCAGGTACAATGATTCTCAGCTGTACCAATATCACTATGGACAACAATGCGGCAATTCCTAAAATACAAAAATCTTTCAAACTCCAAAGCCACAGATTTGCAGTGGCTCTCAGATTTTGGGGATATAAATATTGTGTCATTCTGATATACCTCCGTTATTTTCCTGTTGCTCTTGCAACCGAACGAGTTAAATTAACCGCTGTTGTGGTCGCATGAACAACGCTCATCATATTAACTTTTACACTTGAATCAAGACCGAACTGCTGTGCAATTCTCGGTACTTCATTTGCCGCCAACATAATGCCGAGTCCTAAAAGCATATTGCCGGGGAAGGTTAAGAGCCCTAAATATAAAAGAGTAGTCTGCATAAATGCAGTTAAGCAGATTGCCGCAACCTGTTTCATCCACTGATTAAATCCGTCCGCATATCCTCTCGGAACAGAAAACATATACAGACTGCCTACAGCCATTTGGATCAGCAATATGCCACCTCGCTTGATATTCGCAAAGAATATCTTGATTACACAGTAAGCAAAAGCGATCAGTGCAAGAAGATTAAAGAGATTAAAATTTACCTGTGCGGAAACAGCGAAACTACCTTGCAATACACTCGTGCTTTGTCCCGCCAAATCAAGCGACTGCGTTCCTGCAAAAATTCGGGATAAATCATGCGAAAAGGTATTTTGCAGACTGACGCAGAATTTATACAGTTCTACGGGTACAATTCCAATAAGAGAACATGCAAAAAAGCCCTTTAAAATATTGATTGCGGTTGTTTTAACATTTGCTCTGCCGCACTGATATTCAATCGCTACATCGAATACGGCAACTACAACTCCGGCAATAAAAAGTGACCAACCAAACAGCGTAAATAACTTTATCGTTGCCTTTACCCAATCAAGGTCAAAGATATCCGCACCCATACTGCCCATCATCGTGAAAAAGTCCGCAACTGCACCGTAAATGGTTTCATAAAACCACTGAAGCATGGTATTCCAAATAACATTGGATATCTGCTGTCCAAGCGTGTCAAACACACTCCCGATTGCATCTCCTAAACCGGAAATTATGTCGCCTAACCAGTCAAAGATAGGTCATCACCTCCAATCACACCGTATGTTTTTATAGGATTGTCCATATATACAGAGGTGCCGTAAGGGTAAAGATAAGGCAGGCAAAAAGGATTGCCGGTGCGGCAAATTCAAACTGTCCGTGCTTGCGGTACTCAAAATACGAGGTGCCGACCTTAACGAAAAACAAGATTGCCAAAATCATATCCACTACAGGAAAGACAACATTGTTTACGACTGTTTTAATCTGCGACTGTGCAGCTTTCCATGTGCTCTCAATTGCACTTGCCACATCGCCTGCGGCAAACGCCGTTACCGAAAAGCAGGCAGTTATTACTGCGAACACCAGTACACAAAGCAGAATACTGAATACTTTCTTCTTTTTCATAGAATATTTCCTCCGATCTTTTTTCTGATTTCACTGTTTTTAATCTTGCGGGTACGAATATTAAAGCTTTTACAAAACTGTATTTCGGACTTCATTCCCTCGGTTTCTTCATCGCCGAATATCCACATTTCATCGCAGAACCATAAAAGTGATAAACCTGCCGTCATACCGATTTCACGCTCTTTAGGATTGCGGTCATTCAGACAGAGGGCATAGAAATGCGGTACGACCGGAGCCGCACCGCACATCAATGCATATCGTGTATAATCTTTGATATTTTTCAGATTCTTATCGACATTACCGCCGAGAGGGGCACAGATATACACTTTTTTCATCATTCGTTATCGTCATCCTTTTTCTTTTTGAGATAGATAACGGCAACGGAAATAAGACCTCCCAGTGCTATTGCGCCGAGACCGATCCAAAATCCGAGATTGCTTTCATCACCCGTCTGCGGAACAGGCGGAGCAGGAGGGATGACTGTTACTGTCTGTCCCTTATCATCAATATCTGCGTGTGCTGCAATTTCTACACCTTCACGATAAAGTGTTTCAAAAACTACAAGTTCTGTGTTAGTCTTAATGCCACTTGCATCAAAGTTAAATGATACCTTAACCTCGCCGCTTGATTTTTCGGGTGTAAATGTTACCTCGCTTGTTACATTCTTTCCGTCAATCTCAAAAGGCTTGCCAGTGGATTTATCCATAAGAATGCCTTTGATAGTGTACTCCTTACCGGGCGTGAGGTTTTTGTAGGAGACAATATCCTCAATGACTACTCTGTCGGATACGATAATTTCTTTTTTACCTTCAACGGTCGCTTTAGTACCGATTTCAGGTACTTCCGCGGTAACAGTCTGCCCCTCGTCCTCAATATCCGCATGACTGCTGAGTTCTTTACCCTCACGATACAGATTTTCAAAGACTACAATATCGGTATTCTGCTTGATAAATTTAGAATCAAAAGTAAACTTTACAGTTACTTCGCCTAACGGATTTTCGGGAGTAAATACTGTTTCGCTGTGAATTTCCTCGCCGTCAATTATAAGCGGTTTGCCTGTGGATTTATCCATCAACACACCTTTAAGAACATATTCCTTACCCGGAATCAAGTGCTTATACGATACCGTATCGGTAAGGGTGAACACTTCGGTTGCACAGATTTTCTTTTTGCCGTCAACTTCTGCTTTTGTGCCAATTTCGGGGATTTTATCATTTACGGCCGTAATTTCAATAACCTGCTCATTTTCATTGATTTGGATATGATGAATATCCGTATTTTCAAGATACCCATCCGCAGGCTTTAACTCACAAATAATAAAATCGCCGTAAGGCACATTTTCAAAGGTGAATATACCGTTTTCATCTGATTCGGCAGTAAGAATTGCTTTTTCTGCTGTAAATTCGGTTTCATCCGCACGGAACAAACCGAAGAGAGCACCCTTGATTGGCTCTTTGGTTTCACGGTCAATTTTTAAGCCTTTGATTGTGCTGTAGATAAATTCATTAATAATCGGCTCACTATTATTAAGGTTGATATTGATTGCTTTCGTATCCTGTCCCTGATATTCGGTTGCAAATTCATACTTTTTATCAGAGAGAATATAATGCTCATCAGTTGCCATTTCTTTTGCATACCACTTAAAGCCGATTGGCAAATCACAATTAAATGTTAATTTGCCGTTTTCGTCACAGTTTCCATGAGTGATTAAGCCGTCAGCATGGATAATACTTCCGTCTGCTGCATTAATATCCTCACTTGCAAAAACACCGAACTGAACAGATAAGATTTCGCCATTAATTCCGAGTTTGAATCTCTCATCCTGAGATAATTCCTTTAAAAGTGAAACAGATACTTTCTGTCTGTCATTGAAAACAGAAAGAGCAGTTGATATTACCTTAATATCCTGTCCTGCATAAGTGAGTTCAACATCATACTGTCCATTTGGATTATAGAAAGTGTCAGGTGCTGCCTTTTCAATAACGGTATACTTTCCGAGATATAACTGCTTTGATTTTGCAATACCGTCTTTTCCTGTTGTAATCTCATCAACAAGCTCGCCCTGCTGATAACGAACAGTACCGTCAAGAGTAGCTATATCTTCAGCAGCATAAATCTGAAATACTGCGTATGCAAGATTTTCGTTTTTGTAAACAGGAGTATATATGCCGTTTGATTCGGTTACAGAAGAGAAAATCTCTCCCTCTTTGGCAATTTCGATTACGCCTTTCTGCGGCGTATTGTGTTTTTCTACGGTTACAATCGTCTGACTTCCGTCAACCTTAAACGAAACAGGATTGCTGTCGAGGACATATCCGTAACAGGTATTCTGCTCTATGATTTCATAATTTCCGAAAGGCAGCGCTTCAGGAAGCATGAGCTTGCCTGTGCTGTCGGTGTAATAGGTGTCGATATCCACAGGCGTCGGGTAGTTGATATGCTGAACGATATACTCACCCGTATCCGTATTGCGGACTTTAAAACCGATTCCGGAGGCAGGAATGATTTTACCTGTTTCGGCGTCTTTCTTCACAATCTCAATAAGCGATTTAAAGACGGCGTTATTAATGAGATAGCGATAGGTTTCGCCATCTTCATTTACGAACACATCAAAGGCAGGCATCAATTCTCTGCCGTCCCAACCTTTTGTCTGTTTTACGGTATAAATACCGTATGGTAGGTCTTTACTCTCGGCAAAACCGTTTTCATCGCATACAAGAATATCTCGTTCGGTTTCTTTTGCTTTAGAATATGAACCCGACCTTTTGAGAAACACCTCAAATTCAGCGCCTTTTTCGGGCGTTTCAATCTGCGTTGAGCCGTCATCGCAATGCTTGATTATGGCGATTTTACCTTTTTGAACAGTTTCAAGGGCATCGAGCGGAGATGCAAGGGTATATTCCGCCGTATAGAGTTTTGCTTCTGCACCGATATGCAAAGATTCGGTGTTGAGAAGATACCCTTCGCTCGGTGTGATTTCACGCAGACTCCAATCATCACCGCAGATATATACCTTTGTTGTAAACTGACCGTTTTTATCGGTAGTATAGGTGTCAATCAACTGCTCACCTTTATATACACCGTACTTTGCACCCGCAAGAGAAGCATCACCCTGCGGATTTCCTGTTTCTTTATCACTCTTTGTTACGGTAAGCTGCCATTTCTTGAGGATGTTATTAAATGATTTATTCGTTACCTTGTTCCACTCAATATCTGCTGTCTGTTTTTCGGGGACAACATAGCGAATTGCAGTGTCAACCTCTTCAAGAGTGTAGCAAGAACCGATTAAAAGATCTTTAAAATATGCCTTACCGCTTTTGTCTGTAACAGCGTATTCATCAACTTTAATACCTGACAGTGATGTGCCGTACAAATGAAATTTTACACCTTCATTTAATCCGTCCTCACTTGTTTTCGTAACGGTAAGATTTCCTCGTTTCAGCTTGTTATTAAAATTAACGGTTGATGTTTGACCTGATACAACAGTTACACGGCGTGTTTCCTGCGGTTCATATTTATTGTCCGTAAGCTCGGTCACGGTATAAACACCGGGCATAAGGTTATCTACTTGAATCTGACCGCCGTTGGCTGTTTTGACGGTTTTGTCAATCCAGTTACCCTGAACACGAAAAGTGATACCGTCAACTTTGCCGTCCTCACTTGTTTTCACGATTTTTGCAGAACCGTAGGATACTTTAATTTTTACATATCCTTTCACAGGGTCATTTACCGACTGTGTATAGGAAACGAGATCCTGCTGACCGTCACCGGGCGCATATTTTCCGTCAGACCATACAATAAGACCTTTTCTCTGTGAGCTTTTTCTTGAGGCTGTAATGCTTACCGTATCACTCGGTGCAGAGTTTGCTGTAATTGTCAGTTTGTTTCCTGATACAGAGAATTTAAGGTTAGCGTTATTTGAAGAAAAGTTGTAATCACCCAAAACACTGTTTGAATCAGTCAATACAGTTATATACTGAGAGCCGTTCCATTCAAGTTCAATTTCCTTCGCCTTACCTGTACTGCGTTCACAAAAGCTCGGCAGTTTAGAATGTTTCTGAACGCCTGATACGATATCATCGTAATAGGAAAGAATAAGTGAACGCAGAGGATGATTTTTTTCAAACATACTCAATACCGGAGCTTTACTTCCGGGATCTACATGATTAAAGTTTTCATCGCGCTCACCGACAATGGTTTCCCATATAAGGGCTTGTGTAGCGGCCGCCTGTGCAATCTTTTTTGCCCCATCGGGATTCTGAGATACCCAGGTTAATTCAACATCACCCGTAAATCCGTACTGCAATATTCTGCCTACCATAAGCTTAATGATATCCGCATCAATTGTTTTGTTGTATTGTGACGGATAATTATCCCAAAAGCTTTCATCTTTCTGCGTAAACTCATTGCCGTTGGCGGCAGGTGTACCGGGTTCAATACAGTAGCAGATTTTACCGCCGTAATCATCCATTGTAAAAAAGGTGGTATATCTGCTTTCGTGAAGAGACCATCCGTTCATAAGATTTTGAGCCTTATGTCCCCACGTGCCGCTGTAATCAACCTTTGCATCGTTCTCTCTCGGAAAGGACACCATATATGATTTGCCTTTTACGCCTGAAGCAAAAGCAGTTGTGCCAAGTCCTGCAAAAGAAGAAATGCAGATGATTAACGCAAGCACAAGCGATGTGCAGCGTTTGAAAATATTTGTTTTCATCAAGTTATTACCTCCTGAAATGAAAAAGCGCACCGCTTTTCTGCGATGCGCCGTGAGATTAGTTTTTTGTTTAAGCGTAACCGATATAGATTTCATAAGAATTATCTGCAACCTTTTCTGCCCATATCCATACATCCGTAATATCCTCTGCTTTCGCATAATAATTGAGTCTGCTCTTGATATCCCGTTCAAGGTATTTGCATTTTGCATTTGCAGATATAGGATTATCCCAGCAGTCTACAGCAGAGCGTTCCAACCGTAAGCCTACGCTTTCTGCATAATTTTCAGCGTAGGTTATCCAATAATTAATATCAAATTGAGGCTCGGCAGGTTTTGCAGAACTTGGATTTGAGGTTGTTTCATCAGATGATACTGTTGCAGACACCGGCTTTTCTGTGACTGTCTGTGTGGATTTGCTCGAAGTTTCCGTACTTTTCGGCGAAGCAGATTCCTTATTCTGTGTATCCTGTTTTGCGGAAACAGACGGCTGTGCAGTATTTTGTGTTGAGACTTTAGAAGTAGATTCAGGCGCCGGCACAGTTGTTTCTTTTTCTGTTGTAATTTCAGAATCAACAGCCGAGGAGGAATTTTCGACAGCGGCGTCATCGCTTGCTTCTGTGTCCGATGTTACACTTGCCGAAGAAGTATCTGCTGTTTTTGATTTCTCACACTGAGCCGTTTGCATTTGACCGCATCCCGCAAGGGTTATCAAAATTACTGCTGCAAGTACTGCAATTAAGATTTTATTTTTCATTGTAAATCACCTCAAGCACAAGGATACCGACAATTTTTCAAAAGTCCAGACAATTCTTTAAGAAACATAATTATTTTACATACTCGGCTGTATATCGGCCGTTTCATCCTCGGACAAATCGTCCATATCCTGTTCTTCGCTGAGCTTTGCTTCATACGCCTCAATAACTTTATCAATCAGCTCATTACGAGCCTCGGCTGTAATCGGATGGCAGATATCGCTGTACTGCATTTTTCCGTCTTTTTTATAACTGTTTGACGGCATGGATATAAATGTTCCTTTTGCAGAATCAATCACTTTAATACCATGAACGGCAAACGCACCGTCGATATTGACCGATGCATAGGCTTTTACGCTTGAATCGTCCTGCTGTGCAAGGCGGTCAATCCTTGCCGTAATATTCGGGACTGAATATTTTTGTTCTTTTTTCTTTGCCATAATAATTTTCTCCTATCTTTAATTACATTGAATAAAAGGTGATACCCATATCGGATTCCACCTCGTCCTGACTGATATCTTCAGGTTCTGCGAATCTTTCCATATATTTAACCGTTTCGCTGTCTGTAAGAGATCGAAAGTTCTCGCCGTCCTCACCGACAACGAAAAATGTGCCTGCAATAATGCTTGCACCATCATGAATTCTGCGATTGCCCTCTAAACCTTCGAGTTTTCCTTCCTCGTTACAGATAATAAGTGTACCGTCACCGTTTCCAACAACCTCAATATATCCGCCGACAGCCTTTTGCAGAGCAGAAAGCTCATCCTCAATTTCAGTTACATACGGCGCTTTATGCGGTTCAACCATGACAACAGTTAATTTTTTATCTGCGTTCAGTTTTTCAGCGGCCCAATCAGGCAGGTATTTTTCATCAATTACGCCGATAAAATCTTCACGGTAAAAATGCGTATCTTCACCGTCTTTCAAAAACTGACCGAAAACTTTTCTGCCACGGGAATTCGGATGACAGCCAAAACCGCCTTTTGCAAGAAACAGCTGGTCATCGTGTGTTTTGTATTCATCTTTCAGAACGGACGGATCAAGAATTAAAACCTTATTTGTGTAATCCGTTTCGCTGTCCTTTTCCGAAATACAGTATGTGCGGTCAAAGAGGCCGAGCCCCTGCCAAGCATTTCTTGCCTGACCGATGAACAGATTGGTAAGTCCGGGATGAGATTCTACTGAAAAATGCCAATTGACATCTTCACGGGGAATATGAAAACCTCTTGCCCAACGCTTATTATCTTCGGAAAATCTGCCGTCCTCTTTATTCTGCAAAACGGTATTGGCAAGCACGAAGTTTACGCGGTTAAAGCCGTATTTTTCGATGATCGGCTGTGCACAGTCATTTAAGACATTATCACGGTAATTCTCAGCTATTGCTTTTTCAATCGCTCTTGCACAGTCGCAGTTTTCTTTATAGCTCTCACGCCACAAATCTTTTTCATTATTGCGGACAGCTTCGGAAAGCGAATAGATATACAAAGATTTATGCTCAGACATTTAAATCACCCGCCAATCTGTCTTTTTGATTTTCAGCCCAGCGGACTGACAAATGCACCAAAGCTGCTCTTTGCTGTTCGGGCGAAAGATTGTTCAGAAAATCAAAGAGCGTAACCTCATCAGACTTTGACGGAGGCTGATTTTGCTTGCAATTATTACAAAGCTTTTCACGCTTAACAACCACCGAAGTGCCATCAGTTGTTTCTGTAAACGAAAGCACATCGTTATACTTAAAACCTACACGCTGTCTGATTTCATAAGGAATCGTAATTCTTCCTCTTTTTCCGAGAATACGAAGCATTTGCACCATTCAGAACGCCTCTCTTTCATCGCAACTTTCATAGCAGGGACAGGCTTCACAATCGCCGTCACAGTCCATTTCACTCATAGGACAGTGTTCGCAGTCGCTGTCGCAGATAAAATCTTCTGTATCGGAAACGGTGTTAATAATGATTTTACCGTTGCCTGCACTCATTTGAACAACGCTTTCTTCTCTGATACCCGCTTCTTCAAGCATATCTACAGGTATAGAAAACAGTACATATTCGCCGGTGCTCATTTTTGTATTTTGCATTGAATAATACACTCCTTTAAGATTTTTTTGTAATCGTAATTTTCTCTGAACAAATTTAACTGTTCAGGTTTTTTCTTTTCCCGTTCGTACAAATCGTAATTGCCGATAAGCAATTCCTTGAATTCTTTGCCTGCTTCGTACCGCTGTGCCATGGAATGTATTCGGGAGAAATCAAACAGAGAAAATCCGTTGTACAGTTCACGGATTTCGGGACAGTCGTTATACGACAGCAAAAATTTGCCTTTGATATTTTTCAGCGTATCCCGAAGACGCACGTGGTCGTACCAGCTAAAACCCACCTCATACATATCTTCAGTGGAGAAGTACGGCGGATCAAGATAGAAGAACGCATCGGGACGGTCGTAATGCTTAATCAGCGTTTCAAAATCCTGATTTTCCACTACTACATTTGCCATTCGGTCTTGCAGCTGTGAAATCAAGCCGAACAGTCTGCGGATATCGAAAGGCTGTGAAGCGTAAGATTTTCCGCTGCTCGAATAACTGAAGCGCAGGAGTTTTAAGAACATTGCGGCTCTGCGTACATCATAATCCAACGTAATTCTTTTACGCATTTCCGTAAGTTCCTTCGCCGCAGGTGGCGGAAACATAATTTGCGTCAGACGTAATTCCTCTGACAGATACTTATCATCAAACTGCTCATTTTCAAAGAAACGGCGTATAGCTATAAAATCTTCACGGGAATTCAGATGGCAAAATCCGAGTTCACGGATTACAGCCATTGTTCTCTCTTTCATACAGCGAAACAAATTAGCAAGATTGCGGTCGAAGTCGTTATATACTTCAAACGGGCAGATTTCGGGATTTCCGAGCAGCACACTGCCCGAACCGCCGAACACATCGACAAATCGGCCGTATTGGATCGGAAACAGTGCATATAAAATATGCAGAATAGCAGTTTTATTGCCAACCCTTGATACAGGAGTTTTAATAACAATCACCTCACTTTCGGTACGAGGTATCAATTGCCGTAAAAACAAAAAAGGCGGTACCAATTCTGTCTCAAACAACAATTGATACCGCCGATATATTCCTTAATCCTTATTCAGTTTTTCAAAAAGGTTTTGAATGGTTTGCTCATAGGAATTGATTCGATTTATTTGGACACAGCAAAGAAGTGCAGTTGATAGGCAACTGCCAAGCAACAAACCGATAATTAGCATTGCAACTTCCATTTACATACCTCCGAATTCCATAGATTCGTCTTCGCATTCATCTAAATCAGCATCGCCTGTAATGTTTACATAGTCGCCGATAATGCAAAGCGCCTCACCGTAACTGCCGGATGAATATACTCTATCACACATTTCTTTTGCCTGATCTGCAAGTCCGCTACTGCGTAATGTTCGGGATGCAATTCCAAGCAAATTAAACACATTGCCGTCTTCCCCAAGCAGTTTACAGTCAGGCTTTTTCTTTTCTGCCGTTTCTTCGGGAATAAATCCGCCGAGCCTGTTATCCACATAATCTGACAGCCATTTTCCGCCGAAATTCGAATGTGTCTGTAACCGCCACATAGCGAGCTTGCCCACATCAAGCTTAACATCCTCGGAAAACGGGAACATAAGGTTAGTGAGACCTTCGTTTTCAAAGACACAGCAATTTTCAGCCTTGAATTTGGTACCGTTAAGCAATATTTCCGATTCAGTGAGCATATCATTAATGCCGTCTACCCATTCATCAAGACTGCCGCCGCAGCCTTGCAAGATAAGACCTTCCGTGCCTTTCATTCTGCGAAGATCATCTGTGGTAATTTGTTTAACACTCATAACCGCATACCTCCGATTTGCTGAGATTCATTTTCACTCTGGTCAAACTCTCCGCGCATATATTCGCCGAAACTCATATTTTCACTCATAAAATTCGGTTCTGTATCCTCGTTAAAGGCGATATATCCCTGTTCGCCGAAATCAATCGGTTCATCGGTGATAACGCTGCCGCCGTGATTGACTTTGACTTTCGGCTCGACAGTTGCAAAACTGCAGCCATCATCGCTATGGCGCAAATGATAGCAATACAGTCCTTTGGGAATATCCGCATCGGTCAGTCTTTCGTTTGTAAACAGAGCAGGCTTGCCGAAAAGCGAAATCAAGTCATATTCATCATTTTCAATATTGATATATCCGTTTTCCGCTTTATTCAGCATTAAATCAAGCTCGGCAGGATCGTAGTCCCAGATACGGCAGGCAAATTCAATGGCTTCTTTTTGGTTTTCGGGATAATATTCCTCGGTGCATTCGCCGTTTCGATAGCATTTTCTGCCGCAATTTGCACCCAAATCTTCATCCGCCCACTCATGTTCAAAGGTAATATCGGGATACATTTCGGACAGCTTTTGCAATATGGGGTGCGGTGCTGACCATGCAGTCTGAAACCAAAGATTCTCATTTCCACTGTAATCTGCATTTTCATCATAACCATAGGCATTCCATTTTGTACCCCAATTATTAATACTCCATTCGTACCAAGTGGGAGCACCGTAATTCTGAATATTATTCCAAGCGGTTTTTCCAAGTTCCCATTCGTCGATTTTAACATCGGTTCTTTGCTTTAAAAATGCATCTTCGATTTCTTTCGGTATATTTTGAATTGCATTTAATGCATCTTCAGCATTTCTGCCGAAAACATATACATCAATAAAATCTCTGTATGCTTTAAGTCCTTTGTCCGTTCTGCTGCCTGCTTCAATGTTGAGACTGTTAGGCATCGGGATAATTTTATTAAAATCCAATGTCCCTAAACCGAAGTCATCATTTTTGATTGCTTCAAGCATTTCACGGATTCTCTTTTCATCGCCTTTTAAGGTAATGATATTTTCAACATGATTTGGCATTATCCTATCTCCTGTTCATAATATATTTCTTTAATTTTCTGTCCTAAAGCAGAAATGACGGGAACGCTCACTGCATTACCCGCCATTTTATATAACCTACCGTCTTTCAGACCCGTAGCCTGTGCCTTATTAAATTGTTCATCGGTGAAGCCTTGCAGACGCCAGCATTCTTTCGGCGTAAGCTTACGCACTCTGCCGTAATGAACAACACCGTGCCTGTCCTGAACGGTGAGCGTAAACATAGGCTCATTCGGCTCTTTGATGCGTCTGCCTTGCTGACGGACGAATTCTTTTTCGGGAGTCAGAACAGCTCTCGGTTCGGATTCTATAAAGACACCGGAATGTTCGCCTTTGTGCTTGCTGATGCCACTGTCCTGCCTTGCAGTAATGCAACGGGCGGTATCCGTCAGCTTTGCATCCTCGTTCATATCAATGAAAAAATATCCTTGCGTATTTCCGGGCGTTACGGTATGTGCGATATTATCGCCGACTCTGCCGCGTCTTGAATTAAGGCTTGGATATGCAAGGTCAATGCTGTCACCGGGATGCGCCATCTGATATCCTGTTTTGGTTTTCACTTTAACGGGTAACTCGACTTTATACAGACCGCATTTACCGCCGAAACCGCCTGCACCGCTTGTTAAGGTGATTCCGACTCCGCTGTCTGAGTAGACACGCTCTCCCTGTGTTCCGGGAATGATTTGAATAACAGGCGTTCCATTTGCTTCTGTGAAAGATAATATTTCTCCGGCACATCTGTTTCTAAGATATCCGATAATATACACTCTCTTTCGGGATTGGGGGACTCCGAAATTCTTGCTGTTAAGCACTTGCCATGCGACATCGTACCCCAATTCATCCAACGTATTGAGGATTGTCGCAAAAGTCCTGCCTTTGTCATGCGAAAGCAATCCGGGAACATTTTCAAGAAGCAGAAATGATGGTCTTTTAATGGCGGCAATTCGGGCGATTTCAAAAAAGAGAGTTCCTCTTGCGTCATCTTTAAATCCTTTTCGCAGTCCTGCGATTGAAAAGCTCTGACAGGGAAAACCCGCGCAAATAAGGTCAATATCAGGCAAGTCTTTCGGGTCGATTTTTCTTGCGTCTTCAAAAAATATCTCTCCTTTCGGTTGGTAGATAGCGTTGTACGCCTGATTTGCATATTTATCTATTTCGCAGTGACCGATGCATTCAAATCCGCCCACAGCTTCAAACCCTGAACGGAAACCACCGATTCCTGCGAACATATCAAAAAATCGGATTGCCATAACAAATCCGACTGCCTTTATTTATATATTTTTCGTATCACCTCACATTCCGAGGGCAGGAGTATTGTCCTCGTCCATTTCATCATTTTGTTCTTCCGCAAGTTCCTCATCGGTTAATTTTCTGAATGAATCCTCACCGGGAACAATAGCAAGAGTTCTTCCGTTATCCCATCTCATATGAATTTGAGCTGCATCATCAACATGGACAACTGTGCCTTTCGTTCCACACTCTATTGGGGCATAAGGATCATCCATACTTAAAAGCAATAATCTCGTGCCCGGCGGATAACACCTTTTCATACGCTCGGCAAATCTTCTTTCTGATTCAAATTTGTTCATAATCTTACATCTCCTTTTTTTGATTTTAAAATGGAAAAAGCCAACCGTTATATTTCAAACGATTGGCTATGTATATATACAAAAAAAGGCAGATAGATTTTTCAATTTCTATCTGCCTGATTTTAACAATATTCAATTGTACGAGAGTTCAACTCTGCCCGCAAAGGGGGAACAGCCATTTTACATCTACGGATTTTAACTGCTGAAAACTGCCCTACAGACAGCAAAAAACCTCGGTAACACCGAGGTTTTTTCGGGATACATCTTTTTTGTATCCATTTGATGGTGATCCATCGGAGATTCGAACTCCGGACACCTTGATTAAAAGGCATGACTTGTGGACGTAGGTACGTCGTTTTAAACGCAATTTGTTGGCAACGTGTTAGCAACCTTAGAAAACGGGAACTATTTAAGTTTTGGATTTTTGCAGGAACTTGAGTCGAAGAATACAAAGGCAAAATAACCGAATGGCGATATATTATTATAAAATATCATTGCAATTATCATTAAAATATTGTAATATGATGTAAAGGAGGTATTTGGAATAAGCACAGTAAAAATCTACAAAGTTACAATATGCAAAGCGTTTATGATGTATAAGCAAAGATGAGGCAATTAATCTTAAGACCGGAAAGAAGGAATTGTTGTGAAGCTTGAAAAACAAGCATACAATCTAGGCAGAGTGTATCGTATATTAGAGGACAACGATAATGCGCTTGCGCATAATGATGCTATCAGGGATCAAGCTCCAGCCAAACCAGTAGCGGCGCTTGGAAGCGCTTTTAGAATTTGCATGGCTAATCGCTCAATTCCTAAAAGTGTGGAAACTCTCATTATGAATTTATTGGATGATGTTGATGTAGATTACCCCTCTCCTGCATCAAATGAATTGCAAGGTTGTTGGTGGATTGGCTATCATGCATCCCCCAAAGCTGAGTTGGGTGACAAAGTATTATTTGCACGCAAGCAGGCGGATTTAACGCAAAAAGAATTATCAGAAAAAACCGGTTTATCCCAAAGCGAAATATCTATGATTGAAAGTGGTAAACTAACACCCTCGTCGGTAGCGATAAAAGCTATTTCTTCTGTTATTGATTTAAAATAGGAACAAGCGATAAAGCAAATATGTTAGCGCTATCCTTAACGCCTATCAAATTATTAAAAAGGAACTATCAAAATGTCTTTTATGGAACAATTTTGTAAATTTGATCCAGAAATTGCGACCGATGAGGAAATCGGAGAAGTTGTTACTGAGGCTATAAATTTTTATTACGATCAGTTGTTGTGCGACCTGGATTATCCTCCCGAGGATGTATCGTTCGTCATGAGCGCTGTAAACCTGTTGTATCGTAAATTAATGCACCGAGCAAAAAAAGAGGAAAAATATTTGTCAAGGTACTACGATCATAACATAGGATTTATAGTTCCTCCTCCGTCTGAAATTACAGAAAAAGATAACGAAAACTATTGACAGTACCCTTTTAAAAGATTATACTAATAAATGGAAATCGTCTCTTTTTTAAGGGATGCTTGCTGTCGGGGTTCGCTCCATTGAAATATTGGAAGTATTCAATGGAGCGCCCACTTCAGGTCAAAATCTAAAATTCTCAGTTTCATCCCCCTCGATAAACGAGGGGGATTATTTGATTTATGCTTCTTTTTTGTTATTTTGTTAATCGATTTCTTTCGGCTCGGTATAACTCATGGCCAGTTCGCTATCCGCCGTACCCTTGGTGGTGGGATCGGTGATGCAGGCCCACACAGAGCCAATGACAGACACTACAATCACAGGGTTGCTCACCGCGTTACGCAGGGCATCCCATAGTGCCGCCCAGGTCGTCATATCCTGCCACTGCGCGCCCAGACCAACGAGGATTGGGCTAATGATAGACAGAATGATCTGCGCCCAAAACGTGGGGTTCTTCAAGCGTACTTTCCAGTTAATGTTTTTCAGCATATGTAATTCCTCCAAAATTATTCTACCGGCTCATACGTCCGGCCAAAGATTTCCGGTTTGCAGGGATACAGTTCCCCTGCTACGCCCTG
>UMCV01029802.1_pt1 | contig 67197 bp, 69 predicted proteins | sample 1964311 | NCBI WGS metagenome assembly UMCV01 (sample SAMEA4835976, study PRJEB28245) | human gut metagenome | biome: gut microbiome; material: fecal sample | place: Denmark | collected 2008 | reverse complement strand
AAGAAGCATACCTTATGGTATGTTTCTTTTTTTATGTTTTCCTGTGTTTTTTATTTATTGTCTTTTTATGTTTACATGTATATAGCGCGTTTCTATTTTATAGGTTATAATTAGTTATAATTTAAATCTAATGGCTGGCATGCTCTCCTAAAGGTTATGAAAACTTTGTGATTATCGGAATTCATTTGTTTTTTATAATGAGGTAATAAAGTGATTAAAATACTTTTTATTTGTCTTGGAAATATTTGCCGTTCGCCGATGGCGGAGTTTTTATTTAAAGATATGGTTGCTAAACGTGGCCTGGCAGATAAATTCTATATTGCTTCTGCGGCTACAAGCAGTTATGAAATCGGTAATCCTGTGCATCCCGGCACGCGCAATAAACTTGCACAGTATGGCATTAGTGTTGCCGGTAAAACTGCCGTGCAGCTTACTAAAGCAGATTATAATAAATATGACTACCTTATAGGCATGGAATCCTCTAATATTCGCAATATTTTGCGCATTGTAGGCAGTGACAGTCGGCATAAAGTATATAAACTTTTACAGTTTGCTGGCACTGAGCGCGATATTGCCGACCCATGGTATACCGGCAATTTTGATGTTACTTATAACGATATCCACGAAGGATGTACTGCTTTGCTGGAATATTTGCTTAAAAATAAAACCGGCGTTTAAGCGCAATCTTGTGGAATCCGACTCGATTCAAAGAGGCAAGACCTTAAACACCGATTCTGAAAATCATTATAACAGGAATGCAAATTAATTACAATCAGTCCTGCCTGCGCAGGGCTTTTTTATTGTGCTTTTGCCTGCTGATGATATAATGTTATTGTTGAAAGAAGGTGCTGCAATGAAAATTATTGATGCTCATATGCATTATTTTAATATTGAAGGTTTTAAAACTGTTGCCGCAAATGCGGGAAATGAAAACACTGCGGCTTGCTGGCAGCAGATTTGTGAAGAAAATAATATTGTGTTCAGCGTGGCAATGGGAAATACAGAAGATGTGCCTAGCCGTTATGGCGGAATTTCGCCGCGCCTTATTGATTTAAATGCTCCATTTGATGACGTAAAATATAACCAGCCCGATAATATTGGTTATTGCCTGGGCGTTAAAAGCGAGCAGATTACTTTGGAAAATGCCGGGAAAACAGCACTTGAATTTGAATATTATGCGCAAAAGCCGCAGTGTGTAGGCATAAAAATTTATCCCGGTTACAGGCCTGTTTATGTTTACGATAAACGCCACTGGCCGCTTTTTGAACTGGCGCGTGCCTATAATTTGCCGGTAGCCATTCATACCGGCGATACTGCCTCCAGTGATGCGCGCCTTAAATATGCGCATCCGCTTACCGTTGATGAAGCTGCTGCCGATTTTCCGGATGTAAAATTTGTTATCTGTCACTGCGGCAACCCGTGGTTTGCAGATGCCACCGAAGTAGCTGCCAAAAATCCTAACGTGTATATAGATTTATCAGGTTTGCTGGAAGGCATACCCGGGCCGGATTTTTATAACAAGCAGAAGGCATATTTTGATTATCTTTCAATGTGGCTTAATTATATGGGCCGCTGGGATAAGCTGATGTACGGCAGCGACTGGCCGCTTGTAAATATAACCGATTATATTAATATTTTAAAACGGGTTGTGCCGCAGGAACATCATGAAGAATTTTTTTACGGCAACGCTTTAAATGTATACGGGCGTATAAAAAATTTGCTGCATGATTGTTAACGCTTTTTAAAACACAGGTTGACGGAAAAGCCCTGTAATAATATAATTATGAAGTAATAATATTTTTCAGAGGTTGCAATGCAGAGTTTAATTGAAATAAAAAATTTAAAACATAGTTATATTGATACCGACGGCAATGAAATTCATGCTTTAAACGGAGTAAGCCTCGATATTTATAAGGGCGAATTCATAGCAGTTATTGGCGCTAACGGCAGCGGTAAATCTACGCTGGCGCGCCATTTGAATGCCCTGCTTTTGCCGACGGAAGGCAAATGTATTGTGGCAGGCATGGATACAGCGGACGATAAAAATTTATGGAATATACGTCAGCATGTCGGTATGGTTTTTCAAAATCCTGACAACCAGATTGTTGCGGCAATTGTTGAGGAGGATGTGGCCTTTGGGCCGGAAAATATCGGCGTGCCGCCGGCAGAAATCCGTACCAGGGTTGATAATGCACTCGCAGCCGTTGGCATGACGGAATATGCAAAACATGCCCCGCATTTATTAAGCGGAGGGCAGAAACAGCGCGTGGCCATTGCCGGTGTGCTGGCATTGGAGCCGGACTGCATTGTGCTGGACGAGCCTACTGCGATGCTTGACCCGCGCGGGCGCATTGAGATTGTAAATACGGTAAAAAAGCTGAACCGTGAAAAAAATATTACCGTTGTGTATATAACGCATTATATGGAAGAAGCCATGCAGGCAGACCGCATTATAGCCATGGAACACGGCGTTATAAAAATGGAGGGCAAGCCTGAAAAAATTTTTACGAAAGTAAAAGAGCTGCATGCTTTGGGGCTTGAAACACCGCTGGCAGCACAGGCCGCTTTTGACTTGCGCCAGAAAGGGATTAAGCTGGCGGATGGTATTATCTCTAACGAAGAACTGACGGAGGAATTATGCCGATAAGTTTAGAACATGTTTCGTTTACATATATGAAGGGAACGCCTTTTGAAAAAACTGCCCTGCATGATGTAAATCTGCAAATAGAAAAAGGTGAATTTGTTGCCGTTATCGGGCATACCGGCAGCGGCAAATCCACACTGGTGCAGCATTTAAGCGGGCTGCTGCACCCGCAGAAAGGCAGCGTTTGTGTTGACGGCGTAAATTTAAACGCCAAAAATGCAGCCGCCAAAAAAGCACGCAATTCTGTCGGCATGGTTTTTCAGTATCCGGAGCATCAGATTTTTGCTGAAACGGTTTATGAAGATATTGCCTTTGGCCCGCGTAATAAAGGCTTAACGCTGGAGGAAACCGACAGAGCCGTTAAGGATGCCATGGCTTTTGCCGGGCTTGATTTTGAAACCTTTGCCCAGCGTTCGCCGTTCCGTCTTTCCGGCGGGCAGATGCGCCGCGTAGCCATTGCAGGTGTTGTTGCAATGGAGCCGGATTATTTAATTTTGGACGAACCTTCTGCCGGGTTAGACCCGCGCGCACGCGACGGAATTTTTAAAGAAATAATGGCGCTGTACCGTAAACGCGGCATAGCCGTTATTTTGGTAACGCACAATATGGAAGAAGCGGCGCGTTATGCAACACGCCTTTTGGTAGTGTCTGACGGGCGGATTATTTTGGACGGAGTTCCGCATGAAATTTTTACAAACCATAAGGAAGAGCTGTTAAAAGTGTCTATGGATGTTCCGCCTGTTTATAAGCTGGCGGAATGTTTGCAGGAACATGGGCTGAACGTAAAAAGCACGCCGGAGCTTGCCGATTTGGAACGGCAGATACTTAAAGTAAGGAGGAGCAGACATGCTGACTGATATTACTTTAGGGCAGTATTACCCCGGCACTTCCGTTATACACGGGCTTGACCCGCGTGCAAAAATACTGGCAACGCTGCTGTTTATAGCCGCTATTTTCTTTGCGGAAAGCATGTTTTCCTACGGAGTTTTGGCTTTGTTCGTTGCAGCGGTCATTCTTCTTTCGCGTCTGCCGGTATTAATGGTGCTGCGCAGCGTAAAGCCTTTGTGGATTATTATCCTGCTTACGCTGTTTATTCATGCTTTTACGGGTGAAGGAAGCAATGTTTTATATCAGTACGGCTTTTTCCGTTTAACGGAAGAAGGCCTTATTATGGGTATAAAAATGTCGCTGCGGCTGGTATTTTTGCTGCTTATTTCGTCTATTTTAACTTTTACGACCTCGCCCATTGTACTGACAGACGGTATTGAATCGCTGCTGCGGCCTTTTAAATGCATTGGCGTACCGGCGCACGAGCTTGCAATGATGATGACCATTGCCCTGCGTTTTATACCTACTTTGATAGAAGAAACCGACCGTATAATTAAAGCGCAGACCGCGCGCGGAGCTGATTTTGACAGCGGCAGTCTGCTGCAAAGGGCAAGAAACATGCTGCCGATACTGATACCGCTTTTTATAAGCGCATTCCGCAGGGCCGATGAACTTGCCATTGCCATGGAAGCCCGCTGTTACCGCGGCGGAGAAGGGCGCACCCGCATGCACGAGCTGGTGTATAAAACCGGCGATTTTATTGCCCTGGCAATAATTATGCTTTTAATTGCCGTTTTGGCAGTAATGCGCTGGGGGCTGGGCTTATGATGCGTACCTTCAAACTAACGGTTTCTTATGACGGCAGCGGTTATCATGGCTTTCAGCGCCAGCCGCGTGATATAACGGTGCAGCAAGTGCTGGAAGATGCCCTAAGCTGCATTACAGGCGAAAATGTAGTGCTTGCAGGCTCCGGCAGGACCGACAGCGGCGTACACGCAAGAGGGCAGGTTGTTTCTTTTACAACCTGCTGCGGCATACCGGCTGCCAATTTAAAACGTGCCATGAACAGCATACTGCCCGCGGATATAACGGTAATTGCATCGCAGGAGGCAGAGGAAGGTTTTCACGCGCGCTTCAGCGCCAAATGGAAACGCTATTGCTACCGCATTGTACTCAACAATGATTATGACCCGTTCATAAGAAATTATGCCTGGCAGATGCAGAACACCAAATTAAATATCGAAGCCATGAACATGGCTGCAGGTTTTCTTCTGGGCACGCATGATTTTTCTTTTTTCCGCTCAAGCGGCAGCGTGCAAAGTTCGCCTGTAAAAACAATATATAAAGCCGTGTGGCAGGAAAAAGCGCCCGGTGATTTGCTTTTTGTTATTGAAGGCGACGGTTTTTTATACCGCATGGTGCGCAACATTGTATGGAATCTTGCTGAAGCAGGGCTCGGCAGAAAAAGCCTGGAACAGTTTAAGGAAGAACTTGATAAAGCGGAGCGCCATTTTAAAATAAGCCCGGCGCCGCCGCAGGGCCTTTATCTTGATTATGTGGGCTATACGGAATATTTGCCCTAAAAACTGCGAATTTTGCTTGACAAACAATAAGCAGATGTATAAAATATATATACGTGATTTTGTGACGTATCTTATTAGCCCCAAGATAAGTTAACAAGTCGCACTGAACAGGAAATAATTTAGGAGGGACATAAGGATGAAATCTTTTATGGCTAATCCGTCCAACATCGAACGCAAATGGTACGTTGTTGACGCAGCTGATAAAACTCTCGGCCGTCTTGCCGCAGAAGTAGCAAAAATCCTTCGTGGAAAACACAAACCGACTTTCACTCCGCATATGGATACCGGAGATCATGTAATTGTAATTAATGCAGATAAAGTAGTTCTGACCGGCAAAAAACTCGTTCAGAAAACTTATTTCCGTCACAGCGGTTATCTTGGCGGCGCAAGCTTCACTACCGCAGGCGAAATGCTTGCCAAAAACCCTGTAAGAATGGTTGAACTCGCTGTTAAAGGTATGATTCCGCACAACCGTCTTGGCAGCAGAATCTTTACCAAACTGCATGTATATGCAGGTGCTGAACATCCGCATGCAGCACAGAAACCTGAAGTTCTCGAAATTAACGTAAGATAATAACCGGAGGAGGAAACGTAAATGGCAGTAGTTACTTATAATGCGACCGGCCGTCGCAAATCTTCAGTTGCACGCGTTCGCCTGGTTCCGGGTGAAGGTAAAATCATTATCAACCAGCGTGAGCTTGATGATTACTTTGGATTGAAAACTTTGGAATTAATCGTAAACCAACCGCTTGAACTCACCGAAACCAAAGGCAAATACGATGTACTCGTAAATGTTATCGGCGGTGGCGTATCCGGCCAGGCAGGTGCAATCCGTCATGGTATTGCCCGCGCTCTCCTGAAAGTTGACGAAGAATTCCGTCCGGCTCTTAAAAAAGCAGGTTACCTTACTCGTGACCCGCGTGAAAAAGAACGCCGTAAATATGGTCTTAAAAAAGCCCGCAAAGCAAGCCAGTTCTCCAAACGCTAATATTTGGATATTGCTTCAAAACTCAATCCCCGAAAGCCTTATGGCTTTTGGGGATTTTTTGTATTTTACGGCGGCATTTCACATAACCTTTGCTTTTGTCAGGCAGGAGTGCTTTGAATTTGGTCGAAGTATTTATATTATAAATCTCAGGCAAGGCCTGTTTGGAGGTAAGATAATGCAAAATTATGCCGCACAGGATGAAATATTATATCATGTTGGATTATCGCGCGAAATGTTAAAAGGCGCGGAATATGCCCTTTTGCCCGGTGACCCCGGCCGTGTGGAAGCACTTGCCAAAGCGCTTGGCCCTGCGCAGTATTTAAATACGCACCGTGAATACACAAGCTGGCTGGCAGTAGTTGAAGGGCATAATGTGCTTGTTTGTTCTACCGGCATGGGCGGGCCTTCCGTCGCTATCGGGCTGGAAGAACTGGCTCGCCTTGGCATTAAAAACTTTATCCGCGTGGGCACAACCGGTTGTATTCAGGAAAATATCAACCTTGGCGATGTTATTATTAATAACGCTGCCGTAAGGCTGGAAGGAACTTCCGCGCATTATGCGCCGCTTAATTTTCCGGCTGTGGCATCGTTAAAACTTACCAATGCCCTTAATGATGCGGCCGCCGCTTTAAATGTGCCGCATCATGTCGGTATTTCCGTTTCTTCCGATACTTTCTGGCCGGGGCAGGAGCGTTATGACAGTTTTACCGGCTATGTATGCAATGCCCTGCGCGGAACGCTTAAAGAATGGCAGGCGCTTGGCGCGCTTAATTATGAAATGGAAACGGCGGCGCTGTTTGTTGTGGCGCAGGCTTTCGGGCTTAATGCAGCTTCAATTTGTGGTGTTATTGCCAAACGCACGCAAAGTGAAAGCATTGCTCAGCCGGAAATATACGCGCTGGCCTCCGAACGGTTTGGCGCTGTTGCCAAAAAGGCACTGCAAACTTTGCTGAAGGGGGAATGAGCATGGCAAGGGCAATAATTCTTTTGTTGGATTCTTTCGGCATTGGGCACGCAGCAGATGCGGAAAGATTTGGCGATAAAGGCGCCGATACGCTTGGGCATATTTGCAGCTGGATGGCTGAAAACCGTAAAAATGAAGACGGCAGCCCCAAATTTTTGTATCTACCAAATATGGCAAAGCTTGGGCTTGAAAAAGCTGCCGAACTGAGCAGAGGGCAGCGCCTTGCCCATACTATTGCCGGTGAAAGCATAGAAATTACCGGCGCATATACTTACGCGCAGGAAGTAAGCCGCGGTAAGGATACACTGAGCGGCCATTGGGAAATGATGGGTGTGCCCGTTGATTTTGAATGGGGTTATTTCCCAGATAAACCGAACTGCTTTCCGCCGGAATTGGTGGAAGCAATTATAAAAAAAGGCGGTTTGCCGGGAGTTTTAGGCGAAAAACATGCTTCCGGCACAGAAATTATTAAAGAACTTGGCGAAGAACATATGCGCACCGGCAAGCCGATAATATACACCAGTGCCGACAGTGTTCTGCAAATTGCCGCGCATGAAACTGCTTTCGGGCTGGAGCGCTTATATGACTTGTGCAAAATTTGCTATGAACTTGTTAAACCGTACCGCATTGCCCGCATTATTGCACGTCCGTTTGTAGGCAGCTGCGCCGCTGATTTTGTTCGTACCGGCAACAGGCATGATTATGCCGTGCCTGCACCGGAACCTACATTGCTTGATAAACTGACGGCGGCAGGCGGAAATGTTTATGCTGTCGGCAAAATTGTCGATATTTTTGCCCACCGCGGCATAACCAAACATTATCCGGCGGCAGGGCTGGAAAATATTTTTAACGCCAGCAGCAGTGCCGTTGCGGATGCGCCGGATAACACGCTGGTTTTCAGTAATTTTGTCGATTTTGATTCTTCGTACGGGCACAGGCGCAATGCTTTGGGTTATGGCGAAGCTCTGGAATATTTTGACAGCCGCCTGCCGGAAATACTGGCACAGCTTAAACAAGACGATTTGCTGCTTATTACCGCGGACCATGGCTGCGACCCGACCTGGAAAGGCAGCGACCATACGCGCGAGCATATACCGGTATTGTTTTACGGCAGTGGCATAAAACCGCAGCAGTTGGAGCCCATGCCATCTTTTTCCTGCATTGGGCAGACAATAGCCGCACATCTGGGGCTTGCGCCGCTTGCTCATGGCACGGCCGCAGCATTTAAATAAACCGGAGGTGTGAAAAATAATGAAAAAGCTTAATTTGTTTTTTATGCTTGCTGTAATATGCTTAACTTTTACCGGCGCTGCGCCGAAGGCTTTTGCCGCCTTTGCAGAACAGCCTGCCACGCTTGTAGTGTTTGACCGCAGCGGCAATGTAACGCAGGACGTGTACCGCATTTGGCGCGAACCTGTAAGGTGGGCTTATCATTTCCCGGATTTTAAAATGGTAGACAACGCTCCGGCCAAGGCCGCTGCTGCCGAAAAAATTTTTACGCCGCAGGGAAAAGTAAAAATTGATGCCAATGTAATGAAAAGCATTGCCGAAGAAGCACAGATAGAAGCCCTTGTGCTTGTTATGGTTGATGACCTCGATTCTTATATGGTTAACAGGTTTTTCGGCTTCCGCAATGATTTTGACGATACTTACATTGAAACTATTGCCAATGCAGATATTTATGTATACAGGCACGACGGCAACAGGTTCTCCAAAAAAGAAGTTTATGAGCGTGATGTAGAGCCTATGGGCAACCAGAAAGACCCGGTGGACATTATGAAATGGGCAATCTGCAAACAGGTGAACCTGATGGAAGGACGCCCGATTATAGAATAAACATACAAAATATTGCGCTTTTAAAAAGTTAAATATACAATATTTTGTAGAAAAGGCTTTACAAATAATTATTATTGCTTTATAATTAGGTCATGAAACAAGTTTGAGGAGTGAGTTTTATGACATACGAAATGGACGGTATTAAAGTTAATTGTGCGGAAGGTATTTCAAAAGAAGAAGCCGCTGTTTATTTAAAAGACCAGCTGCAGGTACGCCCGCATGAAACCCTGCTTTCTCTGGATTTAAGCCTTAAAGGCGATAATGTTGTTGTAAAACCGCATTATGATACCATTGTAAGAGTCCGCAGAATTACGGGCTATCTCAGTACACTGCCGCGCTTTAACGATGCCAAAAAGGCTGAAGTTGCCGACCGCGTATGCCATCTGCACTGATATAAATAAATTGCCTCCGTGCCGTACAGGTGTGGAGGCTTTTTTATTTTACCGCGTTATTGTATAATATTTGTAAAAAAACAAAGGAGCAGCTTATGCGCAATTACACAAAAATATATATTACTCCCAAAGGCGAGCGCGCCGCAAGAAGCGGCCATCCCTGGGTGTATGCCGATGAAATTACCAATATCGAAGGAACTTATGCCAACGGCGATTTGGTTGATGTTGTAACCAATAAAGGAAAATATCTTGGCACTGGTTTTATTAACGATAATTCCAAAATTAAAGTACGCATTATTTCCACCAATACCAACGACAAATTCGATACAGCTTTCTGGCAGCGCCGTTTGCAGTATGCTGTCGATTACCGCCGCGCTGTAATGCCGGGTGATGATTTTAAATGCTGCCGCCTTATTTTTGGCGAGGCAGATATGTTTCCGGGCCTTACGGTAGACCGCTTTAACGATATTTTGGTAACGCAGACTCTGTCGCTGGGCATAGAACTGCGCAAAGAAGAAATTTTCCCCATGCTGATACAGATTCTGCGCAGCAGCGGTGAAAATATTCGCGGTATTTATGAGCGCAACGATGTAAAAATACGCGAACTGGAAGGCATGGCAGAAAACAAGGGCTGGTTTATGCGCGAAACAGTAGAAGATAAAAATACCGTAACGGAAATAGTCGAAAACGGCATCCGTTACAGCGTAGATGTTGAAAACGGACAGAAAACAGGCTTTTTCCTCGACCAGAAATATAACCGCCAGGCTGTGGCACGCATTGCCAAAGGCAAGCATGTGCTTGATTGCTTTACGCATACCGGCGCTTTTGCGCTTAATGCCGCTGCCGGAGGGGCGGCGTCCGTAACGGCGGTGGATGTTTCTGCCGAAGCTGTGCGCATGACAGGCATTAATGCGGAAAAGAACGGTTTTAAAGATGTTGTTAAGCCGCTTGAAGCGAATGTTTTTGATTTATTAACCAAACTGGCAGAGGAAAAATCCCACGCTTATGATTTTATTATTTTAGACCCGCCTGCCTTTACAAAATCGGGCAGCACGGTTAAAAATGCCATCCGCGGCTATAAGGAAATAAATTTAAAAGCCATGAAATTATTGCCGCGCGGAGGTTATCTGGTAACCTGCTCCTGCTCGCATTTTATGAAAGAGGAATATTTTGTGCAGATGCTTAAGGACGCCGCCCGTGATGCCAGCGTCAGCCTGCGCCAGATTGAAGCGCGCCAGCAGTCGCCGGACCATCCGGTTTTATGGAATGTGCCGGAAACCTATTATTTAAAATTTTATATTTTCCAGGTTGTGTAAGAGGGGAGAACAATGCAAGAAAAACTGCATAAATTAATGTTGGCGATGATTGCCTACAACAGCGGCGACGCTAAACGCATTCAGCATTTTATAAAGGTTCACGCCTTGGCAAAACTCATCGGTGAAGAAGAAAAACTGGACGCTAAAACGTTGTATATTTTGGAAGCCGCCGCACTGACGCACGATATCGGCATCCGCAACAGCGAAAAGAAATACGGCACCTGTACCGGCAAACAACAGGAAGTTGAAGGCCCGCCTGAAGCGGAAAAGCTGCTGCAAAGCCTTGGCTTTGGTGCTGACGTTACGGAGCGCGTATGCTGGCTGATTGCGCACCACCACACATATAACAATATTGAAGGTAATGATTATCAAATTTTGGTGGAAGCAGATTTTTTGGTAAACCTGTATGAAGATAACGTTAGCCTTGAAGCCGTTAAAACAGCGTACAGCCGTATTTTTAAAACAAAGGCCGGCAAAAATATCTGCCGTACAATGTACGAATTGACGGATTAAAAAGACATACTGTTAAGTTTTTTACGTTTTTAAGCGGATGCAGTTTAGCATTTTGGTTAAATTCATTTAAAAACTGTACAAATTTTCTGATATAGTGTATCATATTAGTAATTATAATTTTAGGAGGCTTATTTTTATGAGCAAAGCTGAAAAGTTTGACAAATTTCTGGAAGAAAATAAAATTACCTGCTTCTCAAAAGAGGAGGTAAAAAACGACCTGCATACTGTGGTATACCGCGCACATATGGAAGTAAGCGGGCAAATGCTGCCGACAATGGTTGTTGCCGATGACAGCATTTATACCATGATTCAGGTTCGTGTTGCTGCTTCTGTAGTAAACGAAGGCAACAAACAGGCTGTGCTGGAGCATATCAACGCCATGAATGGCAAATACAAAGTATTCAAATATTATGTTGCCGATAACGGCGATATCTGTCTGGACAGCTGCCTTACCGATACGGAAGAAAGCTTTGACCCGCGTCTTGTACATACCGTTATTGATGTAATTTTAAGGCATTTAACGGAAGAATATCCTAATTTAATGAGCCTTGTATGGGCTAAATAATTGTTTTAACAGGAGTTGGTTAATATATGGATCCTCTTGGGTCTGTGGTTGAGTGTATTATTGTTTTAGTCCTTATTTTATTGAACGGTTTATTGTCAATGCTGGAAATGGCGGTGGTGTCCTCGCGCAAAAGCCGCCTGGAACAGCTGGCGGAAGAAGGCAGCAAAAGCGCTGCTTATATCAGCAAACTGGCAGAGGAGCCGACTGTATTTTTATCTACCGTGCAGATAGGCATTACGCTTGTCGGCATCGGCACAGGCGTATACAGCGGCGCCATGCTGGCGGCACCGCTTGAAGTGCTGCTGCGTAAAATTCCTTTTATGGTGCCTTACGCCGCATTTGTATCATATTCAACGGTTGTTGTGCTGGTAACGTATTTAAGCCTTGTTTTGGGCGAACTGCTGCCGAAAAAACTGGCTTTGAACAATCCCGAAAAAATGGCAATGTTCTTTGCCCGTTTTATTAAAACCTTAATTACGGTTTTCCGCCCGCTTACTATCTTTTTAAGCGTATCAACAACAGTTCTGTTAAGGGTTATCGGCGTTAAGCCTAACGAAGAACCGCCCGTAACGGAAGAAGAAGTGCGCGTTTTAATTGAGCAGGGGCGCGAACACGGCGTTTTTGATGACCGTGAGCAAATGATGATTGAAAACGTGTTTGCTCTTGACGATTTGCGCGTCAGCGAAATTATGACGCCGCGCACCAAAATTGAATGGCTTGATTTAAACGACACGGCAGATGTACAATTTTCTGAAATGTCAGACAAGATGTATTCATGTTTTGTTGTGGCGGAAAATGATTTGGAACATGTTGCCGGTGTTGTTTATACCAAAAAAGTTTTTGCGTCGTGGCTGCACGGCGGCGAACGCAACCTGCGCAAATTCATTCAGCAGCCGCTTTATGTGCCGGAGGCTATGCACACGCAGAGCCTTTTGGATATGTTTAAGGTAAAGCGCATAAAAGTGGCACTGGTTATGGATGAATTCGGCGGGCTGGCCGGTATGGTAACGTTAAGGGACGTTATCGAGCATCTTGTCGGCGATTTGCCTTCTTACGATGAAGACGTTAAGCAGGAAATTGTAAAACGTGATGACGGAAGCTGGCTGGTAGACGGCATGCTGCCTGTTTCGGAATTTAAAGATTATTTTGAATTCGAAGAACTGCCGCTGGAAGAAAAGAACGGCTATAATACGGTTGCCGGGTTTGTGGTTACAAATATCGGGCATATTCCTCAGGCCGGCAATTACTTTGTTTGGGAAGGTTACCGTTTTGAAGTTATTGACATGGACGGCACCCGCGTTGATAAAGTAATGGTTACGCAGGTACCGCAGCAGGAACCGGAAGCTGATGATGAAGATTAAAACAAACATTAAATGACAATGGTGTCATGAAGTGGGGAGGAGTCGTAATTGGTACTTTTTATTGTAGTTGCAAGTGCAATAATTTTACTCGCTGCATATTTTACTTATGGCAAATTCCTTGCCAATACGGTTTTTAAACTGGATGACAAAAATCCCGTTCCTTCCGTGGAAATGGAAGACGGCGTTGACTATGTGCCTGCCAAAAAAGGCATGCTTTTGGGCCAGCATTTTTCGGCCATTGCCGCGGCAGGGCCTATTAACGGTCCTATTCTGGCCGCAGTTATTTACGGCTGGGCGCCTGCACTTTTGTGGGTAATTTTGGGTTGCATTTTTATCGGCGGCATTCACGATATGGGCAGCCTTGTTGCCTCCGTGCGCCATAAGGCAAAATCCATTACCGAAGTTGTGCGCCTTAATGTATCTCAGCGCGCGTGGATTTTGTTTATGATTTTTGTATGGATTACGCTTGTTTATGTTATTGTGGCATTTACCGATATTACGGCATCGTCTTTTGTCGGCAATGTAACGCTGGAAAACGGCGAAGTTGTTTCCGGGGCCGGTATTGCAAGTTCCTCTGCAATGTATCTGGCTTTGCCGATTATTATGGGTCTGTTAATGCGCTTTGGCGGCTTAAAAGAAGGTTTGGCAGTAGCAATTTTCCTGCCTCTGGTTGGCGTTGCCATTTGGGCAGGCCAGTCTTTGCCGCTTAGCCTGCCTGTTGCAGACCCGGCAACTGCCCAGAAAATCTGGGGCGTTTTAATTCTGGTTTACTGCCTTGTTGCGGCAATGATGCCGATGTGGCTTCTGCTGCAGCCCCGCGGCGCGCTTGGCGGTTACTTCCTTTACATTGCCCTTGTTGTAGCGGCAATCGGCATTATGTTTGGCGGTTACGAAATTAATTACCCCGCCTTTACCAATCTTAACCCCGACGGCAGCCTTGGCGAACATTTCTGGACGCCTATGTTCCCGATACTTTTCATTACCATTGCCTGCGGTGCCTGCTCCGGCTTCCATGCCCTCGTATCTTCCGGCACCAGCAGCAAGCAGCTTGCCAAAGAAACGGACGCAACTGCCATTGGCTATGGCGCAATGCTGCTTGAAGGCATGGTTGCAGTAGTTTCCATCGTCTGCGTTATGATTCTTGCCAAAGATTCCGAACTTATTACCAAAGCGCCTAACTTTATTTACGCTATGGGCATCGGCAGCTTTATGGAACTTATCGGTATTCCGGCTGCGTTCGGCATCAGCTTCGGCCTGATGGCATTTACTACCTTTGTTTACGACACGCTTGATGTTTGCACCCGCCTTGGCCGTTACGTTATTGAAGAACTTACCGGCTGGCGCGATATGAAAGGCAAAGTGCTGGGAACTGTGCTTACTTCCGCAGTGCCTATTTTCTTCATCTTCCAAACCATGACGGATGCCAAAGGCAACGTAATTCCGGCATGGAAAACCTTCTGGAATACTTTTGGGGCTTCGAACCAGCTGCTGGCTGCGCTGGCACTTATCGGCATCAGCATCTGGCTGTACAATACCCGCCGCAATTCCAAGGTATGGATGGCGGCGTGCATTCCGGCCGTGCTTATGTTCTTAATGTCCAACTGGGCGCTCCTGCTCAGCATTTATGAAGGCTGGGTACTTGGCCTTGGGCATCCTGCCGTACCGGTAGTATCCGTAATTTTGGTAATACTTTCCGTACTGGTAGCGGTTGAAACCATTTATTCCGTAAGCAAAAGCAAAGCCCAAATTCAAAAAGAGCAATAAGGCTTGACATAATTTTTAAAACTAATTATAATAATTTCCAACAACATATTTTTCACCTGAAAAACTGTGAAGGGAATAAGATAAACCCCAACGCCTTCAGAGAGCTGCCGGAAGGTGCAAGGCAGCGGCAAAGGTTTATGTATAGCTCATCCCGGAGTTGCCCGCCCGATATGTAGGGCCGGACGTTTGGCCGCGTTATAAAGCCGGGCCTTGTTGGAGGCTGCTGAGGGCCGCGTCTGCGGCTGAAATTAGGGTGGTACCGCGTGGAATTATTCCCCGCCCCTATGCTTTGTAGGGAGCGGGGATTTTTGTTTCTCCGCTCAAATAAAAACGAACGGAGGTTATTAAAATGCAGTATGCAAACAAAAAGTACATTCCATTTCAGCCTGTAAAAATGACAAACCGCGAATGGCCGGATAAAGTAATTACCAAAGCTCCGGTATGGTGCAGCGTAGATTTGCGCGACGGCAACCAGGCACTGGTTACGCCCATGCAGCTTGATGAAAAGCTTTTAATGTTTAAAACATTGGTCGATATCGGCTTTAAAGAAATCGAAGTTGGTTTTCCTTCTGCCTCCGACACGGAATATGAAATTCTGCGCACATTAATAGAAGGCAACTATATTCCCGATGATGTAACCGTGCAGGTACTGGTTCAGGCCCGTGCCGAACTTATTAAAAAAACTTTTGAAGCCGTTAAAGGCGCTAAAAACGTTATTATACATTTTTATAATTCAACCTCAACTTTGCAGCGCAAAGTAGTGTTTAAAAAAGATATGGACGGCATTGTTGACATCGCCGTGGAAGGCGCACGCCTTATCCGCAAATTAACGGAGGAAGAAGTTGCCAAAAGCGGCATGAACATCCGTTACGAATATTCGCCCGAAAGCTTTACCGGAACGGAAATAGATTTTTCCATCCGCATTTGCGAAGAAGTTATGCGCGAACTTGGCGCAACCAAAGAAAACCCGGTTATTTTAAACCTGCCTTCAACGGTAGAAATGTCCACACCTAACACTTATGCCGACCAGATTGAATACTTCTGCAGAAATTTGCATAACAGGGAAGCCGCTATCGTAAGCATTCATCCGCATAATGACCGCGGTACGGCAGTTGCTTCGGCAGAACTTGCCATCATGGCAGGCGCAGAACGTGTGGAAGGCACGCTGTTCGGCAACGGCGAGCGTACCGGCAACCTTGACCTTGTAACAGTTGCGCTCAATATGTTCACTCAGGATGTAGACCCGCAGCTTGATTTCAGTAATATTTTAGAAATTAAAAATATTTACGAAAAATGCACCAAAATGCACGTGCATGAACGCCAGCCCTATGCCGGCGAACTTGCCTTTACCGCTTTTTCCGGTTCCCACCAGGATGCAATCCGCAAAGGCTACGATTATATGGAAAATTCCAAAACCCCATATTGGGAAGTACCGTATCTGCCAATTAACCCTGCGGATGTTAACCGTGAATATGAACCCGTTATCCGCATTAACAGCCAGTCCGGCAAGGGCGGCGCAGCCTTTGTTCTGGAACATGCCTGCGGTTACCGCCTGCCGAAAGAGATGCACCCGGAATTTGGCGCAATCGTCAAGGCGGCGTCGGATGCTTACGGCGACGAACTGAAAGAACAGCAGATTGTAGAGCTCTTTAATAAAGAATATACTGAGTTTAAAGGCAAATACACGCTGCTCCAGCACCGCTTTACGGAACTGCGCGATATGGACGGCACCACGGAAACCCGCTTTGAAGGATATATTAACGAAAACGGCGCCATCAAGATGATTGTCGGCAGCGGTAACGGCCCGATTGACAGCTTCTTCCAGGCACTGTCGAGTATCGGCATTACCGGCTATGAATTTGTAAACTATCATGAACACGCTATTAGCCGCGGCAGTGATGCGCTTGGCATTTGCTATATTGAACTCAAAGTTCCCGGCAATGGACATATCTTTGGCGTAGGCATTAACGCCAACATCAACGTAGCGGCAATTCAGGGCATACTTTGCGCAATTAACCGCGCAGAAGCACATCATACGCAGGCGTAAAGTCAGTATTTGAAAATCCTGTCTGGGCTGCGTGGATTGAAATATCACAATGTCATGCACATTACCAAGCACGTTGTTGCAGCACGCATAAGCAGCGAATAGCTACGGCCGCGTTTTCCTCAGATAATTCAAATATCTGTATTTTTAGCTTGAAAAACAAATTATTTAAATAACAAAAACACTCCCTTTTTATTCAACTGATTTTAGCTGATAAAATGGGAGTGTTCGTTTTTTACTTATTCCTTATTTTTACTTCAAATACTCATCAAAGAAGTTTTCAATTTTATCGAACGGAATGGCGTTTTTGCCGCCGCCGTCATACAGGTCGGTGTGAACTGCGCCGGTGATGATTAACAGTTCCTTATTTTCGGTGTAGGGGTTGCCGTTAATCATATTTTTGTAGGCGTCTTTGCTGAAATAAACGGAATGTGCTTTTTCGCCATGGATAATCAGTACCGCGCTGCGGATTTCGTTGCTGTATGCCAAAATCGGCTGGTTTAAAAAGCTCATGGTGCCGGTAACGTTCCAGCCGCCGTTAGAGTTTAAAGAGCGTGGATGATAGCCGCGTTCTGTTTTGTAGTAATCGTAATAATCCTTTACAAAAAACGGCGCATCTGCCGGGAGCGGGTCTACTACGCCGCCGCCAAGTTTGTAAGTGCCGGTTTTGTAATCTTCGGTGCGCTGTGCGTTCAGAGCCTGGCGTTTGGCGTAGCGCGCATCACTGCTGTTTTCGGCGTCAAAATAACCGTTGGCGTTCACGCGCGACATATCATACATGGTGCTGGTTACGGTAGCTTTAATGCGGGTATCAAGCGCGGCAGTGTTCAATGCCATGCCGCCCCAGCCGCAAATGCCGATAATGCCTATTTTATCGGGGTCAACCATTTCATTTGCTGCAATGTAGTCTACAGCTGCCTGAAAGTCCTCGGTGTTAATATCGGGCGAAGCCATATAGCGTGGCTGGCCGCCGCTTTCACCGGTAAAGGAAGGGTCGAAGGCGATGGTTAAAAAGCCGCGCTGTGCCATTTCCTGCGCATAAAAGCCGGATGCCTGTTCCTTAACTGCGCCAAACGGGCCGCAAACAGCTATGGCGGGCAGTTTGCCATGTGCGTTTTTGGGTACATACATATCCGCCGCCAGCGTAATGCCGTAACGGTTGCGGAAGGTTATTTTACTGTGATTTACTTTATCGCTTTGCGGAAAAATTTTGTCCCATTCCTGAGTTAAATTAAGCTGTGCTGTCATGTTCGTATCAGTCCTTTCTGCGGTAATTGCCGTGCCTGCCGGTGCGGCGTAAGCTGCGGCTGCGCCTGTGCAAAGCAAAAGCGACAGGCCGAGTGCTGTAAAAAGCTTCATACTGCTCATCCTTTCTTACATATTAGCAGGGGCTGCGTTTTTTAGCTGGTAAAGCAAAAAATCCAGCAGGTCTACTTTTTGTTCTGTCCGGTGGAGTTCTGCCAAAAGCAGGTGTTTATGGCGGCGCAGCAGCAGTGCTGCGTTTTGGGTATCGCCGCTTCGCAGCAGCTGCATAACAGTATCGGTCAGTTCGGCACTGCACCCTAACTCCCGCAGGCTGTTTTGGTAATCTGCTAATTTTATCTGCTGCATTTGCGCACCTCTTTTCTGTTTTTATTATAGCCCGGCGCCAATTTTTGCACTAATGGTAAAAACTCATATCATGATATGAAATAAATTCAATTCATGCTATAATAAACTTACGGAGGTTTTAGTATGGAAATCAGAACCCTGCGCTATTTTTTAGAGGCGGCGCGCGAAGAAAATATGTCCAAAGCGGCGGAGCGGATGCACATATCGCAGTCGGCGCTTTCAAAACAGTTAAAAGGGCTGGAGGAGGAGCTGGGCAAAAAACTGTTTGTGCGGCACAGCTTTTCCATTGAGCTGACGGAAGAAGGGATGCTTTTGCGCAAACGCGCGGAAGACTTGCTTTCGATGGCGGATAAAATAACGGCGGAGTTTGCCTCAATGGACGACATTATCGGCGGTAATATTTATTTTGGCTGTGCGGAATCGTATCAATTGCGGCATTTGGCGGCTTTAATAAAGCGTTTTAAAAAGCAGTACCCGGGGTTTCATTACCATATTACCAGCGGTGATACGGAGCAGGTAACGGAAAAGCTGGATAAAGGGCTTTTGGATTTTGCCGTGCTGGTGGAGCGCCCGGATTATGCAAAATACAATGTTGTTAAAATGCCGGAATCGGACCGTTGGGGGCTGGTAATGCCTGCCGGGTGCGCACTGGCGCAGAAAGATTGCATTACTTTTGAAGATTTGCTCGGGCTGCCGCTGTTTTGTTCCGGGCAGGGCTGGCATGCCGATTTGCCGCTGTGGTGCGGCGAGCGCATTAACGAACTGACGCTGGAAGGTTCATTCCGGCTGTCGTATAATGCTTCTGTTTTTACGCGGGAAGGACTGGGCTATTTATTAACCTTTGAACATCTGGTTAATACCAGCAGTGAAAGCGGATTGGTGTTCCGACCGCTGTATCCGGAGCTGACGACGGATATGTTTATTATCTGGAAGAAGCATCAGGTATTTACCCCCATTGCCGAACGTTTTATTAACGAGCTGCAAAAAGAATTTGGGAGAAACAATTAAAGTTTTCTGGCATCGGACTGAAAAGTGAAAATGCAAAAGTTTTTAAATTGATAATCGAAAAACGCAGAAAAATTTGATAGAATTAAAAATATAAAAAGAGTTAAAAAATTTTTAAGGAGAAAAACTATGCGTACAGTTGCCTGTTTTGGCGATTCTTTAATTTTTGGTTTTCCGTATGGCCCTAAAGAATCATGGATTGCGGAAGTTGAGGCAGAAACCGGCGTAACCATGCTTAATTACGGCGTGTGCGGCGATTGCTGTGACGATATTGTGTACCGCCTGAAAAATATGTATCTGCCTGAGCAGGTTGAAGCTGTTTTATTTTGGGGCGGAGCCAACGATATTTTAAACGGACGCCCGCAGGGCTTTGTTATTGATGATTTGAAACGTGCGGCGGAATTTTGCGCGGCAAAAAAATGGCCGCTGGCTTTTGTGCTGCCGCTGTTTTCGGCTGACGACGATTTTAACGCAAGGGCAGAGCTTTTGCGCCGCCGTATGCAGCTTGAGTTCGGCGGAAAAGTATTTTTGCTTGATTTGCAGGAGGCTGTTGGCGAAACTGACAGAGAATTGCAGGCTGCGTATTTTGACGGCATTCACCCTACCATAGCAACCTATAAAAAACTTGGCATGTGCGCTTCGCAGCTTTTGGCAGGCTGGCTGAAAGGCGAATGATTTGCTTTAAAGAGGCGGCATGGGGTATAATAATAGATAATAATAAAATGGCTTTAACAGGCCTTAAAATATGATACAGGAGATTTTATAATGTTTATTGACAGAGCGAGAATTTATGTGGAGGCAGGCGCCGGCGGCGACGGCATGAGCAGCTTCCGCAGAGAAAAATTTGTAGAAAAGGGCGGCCCTAACGGCGGCAACGGCGGACGCGGCGGCAGCGTTATTCTGCGTGCCGATAAAAACCTTAATACGCTGATTGACTTCCGCTATAAACGCAAATTTGTTGCAAAACGCGGCGGACAGGGCAGCAACAGCAACTGCACCGGGCACAGGGCGGATGATGTTATTGTAAAGGTGCCTATGGGCACGCTGGTGCGCGACGACGCAACCGGTGTACGCCTGGCTGACCTTATTGAGGACGGGCAGGAATATGTTGTTGCCAAAGGCGGGCGCGGCGGCAAAGGCAATGCCTGCTATGCAACGTCTACCAACCGTGCGCCTACTTTTGCCGAAAAAGGCGAACCAGGTGAAAACCGCTGGGTTAAGCTGGAGCTTAAACTTCTGGCGGATGTAGGTCTTGTAGGCTATCCCAGTGTAGGCAAATCAAGCATTATTGCGCAGGTATCGGCAGCAAGGCCGGAAATTGCGGCTTACCATTTTACCACGCTGACCCCGGTGCTTGGCGTAGTGCGTATCGACGCCGAACGCAGCTTTGTGCTGGCGGATATTCCGGGCCTTATTGAAGGCGCGCATCAGGGCGTTGGCCTTGGGTATGACTTTTTGCGCCATGTGGAACGCACAAAGGTGCTTTTGCACGTGCTTGATGTTTCCGGTACGGACGGGCGCGACCCGATTGACGATTTTGAAAAAATTAATTTTGAACTGAAAGAATACAGCGACAAGCTGGCGCGCCGTAAGCAGCTTGTTGTTGCCAATAAAATGGACTTGCCCGAAGGCAGGGAGAATTTTGAACGCGTAAAAAAATACGTTGAAGAAAAAGGCTTTGAAATTATGCCGGTATCGGCAGCAACTGGCGACGGTTTGCAGGCATTGATGTTTAAGGCTTATGAAATGCTGCAGGATTTTGTTCCGGAAGAAGACGAAGAAGAAAACCTGCTTATTGAAGAAATTGACCCGGACAGCTTTGAAGTAGTGCCCGGCAACGATACTGATTTTGAGGTGCGCGGCAAAAATATTGAGCGCCTTGTTGCCATGACTAATTTTGACAATGATGAAGCGTTGTACCGTTTCCAGCTTATCTGGAAAAGCCTGAAAATTGATGATGCTCTGAAGGAAGCAGGCATCACCGAAGGACAGACTGTGCGTATACGCGACATGGTATTTGAATTTAAAGAATATTAAATGGGGTGAGGGGTATGGTTTTACAGCGGAGTGATTTGAAAAAAGCCAAAAGGGTTGTTGTTAAGGTAGGTTCAAGCACAATTACCCATCAAAACGGCAAACGCGATTTTGGGCGTATTGACAGGCTTGCGCGTGAGATGTCTGATTTGCAGAATCAGGGGCGCGAGATGATTCTGGTAACGTCCGGTGCGGTTGCAGTTGGGGTGGACAGGCTGGGGCTGCCCGAAAAGCCGCGTACCATACCCGGAAAGCAGGCTGCTGCCGCAATAGGGCAGGGCATTTTAATGCACACTTACGAAAAGTTTTTTGCCGAATACGGGCAGATTGTGGCGCAGGTACTTTTAACGCGTATGGAGGCCATTGACCGCCACCGTTACACCAACGCGCGCAACACTTTTATGGAACTTTTGAAAAACGGTGTTATTCCCATTGTTAACGAAAACGACGTAGTTGCGCTGGATGAACTGAAAATAGGCGATAACGATAATATGTCGGCGCTGGTTGCCGGAATTACCGATGCCGATCTGGTTATAATATTATCGGATGTGGAAGGGCTTTATACGGCTAACCCGCAGACGCATCCTGAAGCAAAACTCATCAGCCAGATTGAAGAAATTACGCCTGAAGTAGAAGCATTAGCCGGTGGTGCAGGCAGCTCCGTTGGCACGGGCGGCATGTTTACCAAGCTGCAGGCGGCCAAAAATGCCACAAGCTCCGGCATTAATATGGTTATTGCCAGCGGCAGCGAAAAAGATGTTATCGCGCGTATTTTAAACGGCGAGGAAATCGGCACGCTGTTTGCATCGAAAGAAAACCGTCTGCAGTTCCGCAAACGCTGGCTGGCGTTCGGCGCGCGCATTATGGGCAAAATTATTGTTGATGACGGCTGCGTAAAAGCAATTAAAAAAGCTGGCGGATGCAGCATTTTGCCGGCTGGCATAAGCGGAGTGGAAGGTGATTTTGAAGCAGGCAACACCGTAAGCGTTGTTACGCAGGACGGGTTTGAGCTGGCAAGGGGTTTATGCCACTATTCTTCTGATGAATTGCAGAAAATAAAAGGCTGTAAAACATACCATATAGAAAAAATTCTTGGCCACAAGAATTTTGATGAAGTTATTCACCGCGACGATTTGGTAATTTTAAATTAGGAGGCTGACATGATGACTACATTTGAACTGGTAAGAGCTAAAGCAGAAGCGGCTCATAAAGCTGCGTGCGCACTGGGCGTAGTATCGGCAGCTGTAAAAAACAAGGCACTGCTGGCTATGGCGGATGCGCTTCTGGCAAAAACAGATTTTATTATTGAAGCCAATGACAGGGATATGCAGGCTGCCAGAGAAAACGGCATGAAAGAATCCATGCAGGACAGGCTGCGCCTTACGCCCGAACGTATTGAAGGCATGGCGGAAGGCTTGCGCCAGGTAGCGGCATTGCCTGACCCTGTCGGCAATGTTATAGGCGGGCAAACGCTGGCCAACGGTCTTAAAATTACCAAAGTACGTGTGCCGCTCGGCGTTATCGGCATTATTTATGAAGCACGCCCCAATGTAACGGCAGACGCTATCGGTCTGTGCTTAAAATCCGGCAACGCGGTTGTGTTAAAAGGCGGCAGCGAAGCCATGCAGTCTAACATGGCGGTTGCAGGCGTGCTTACCGAAGCCGCTGAAGCAGCAGGCATACCACAGGGGGCAATTCAGTTTATTGATACTGCCGACCGTGCTGCGGTAACGGCGTTAATTAAACTTAACGATTTTGTTGATGTAGTAATTCCGCGCGGCGGTGCAGGCTTAATTAAGGCTGTTGTACAAAACGCCACTGTGCCCGTTATTGAAACAGGCAGCGGTGTATGCCATACTTACGTGGATGCAGCGGCAGACTGCGCCATGGCACGCAAAATTGCCTTTAATGCCAAAGTGCAGCGCCCTTCCGTATGCAACGCCATGGAAACGCTTTTGGTGCATAAAGATGTGGCAGGTAAGTTTTTGCCGCAGATGCTGGACGAATATTTTAAAGCGGGCGTAACTGTTTTTGGCTGCCCGGCAACGCAGGAGTTTGATGAACGCGTACAGCCTGCAACGGAAGAAGACTGGGCAACGGAATACGGCGATTTGCGCCTTTCTGTTAAAATTGTGGAAGATATTGACGAAGCGCTGGAACATATTGCCAAATACGGCACAAAACATTCCGAATGCATTGTAACCGAAGATTACAATGCGGCGCGTAAATTCCAGGACTGCGTAGACGCGGCGGCGGTATATGTCAACGCGTCAACACGTTTTACGGACGGCTTTGAGTTCGGCTTCGGTGCGGAAATCGGCATCAGCACGCAGAAGCTGCATGCGCGCGGGCCTATGGCTTTGCCGGAACTTACTTCGTATAAATTCCTTATTAACGGCAGCGGGCAAACCCGCGGTTAATGAGTGCGGAGGTTAAAATGGAAGAAATTGAACAGGAAGTGCTGGATTTATTACAGCGCAAAACTGATAATACGGATGAACTTACCGTACGCTTCCGCAATGCGGTAATGCTTGAGCGTGTTAAGAAAAAACTGCTTGGCATACCTGTGGCACGTTACGATAAAGAAAAACGCCGCGCATATCTTGAATATCCCGACGGCAGAAAAGTGTATGAAGATGAATAATGATAAAAAGCCGGAAATAATTGTTTTTGCCGGGCCTAACGGCAGCGGCAAAACAACCGTTACCATGCTTGCCAAAATAATTCAGCCGTATATTAATGCGGATGAAATAAAAAAGAATTTGCTGTGCGAAGATTTGGAAGCGGCTAAAATTGCCGAAGGACTGCGTGAAAAAGCACTGGCGCAGAAACAGAGCTTTACGTTTGAAACAGTGCTTTCAACACGCCGCAACCTTGATTTGCTGCACCGAGCCAAAGAACAGGGTTATTTTATAAGGTGCATTTATGTTTTAACGGTTGACCCGGCAATTAATGTTTACCGCGTGTTTTCGCGCGTGGCGTCGGGCGGGCATCCTGTGCCGAAAGATAAGATTATTTCGCGCTGGCATAAAGCGCTGGGGCTGGTGCCGGAACTTATCGGCGTGTGCGATATTGTGCATATGTATGATAACTCGGATGAGCCGTTCAGAATTTTTAAAAAGCGCAAATCGGAAACCTTTACCTGGCCGTGCGATTTATGGCCGCAGGAGGCCATTGAAAAACTTATAACTGCCGGAACAACAAGTATAGAACGTAAATAATATAATACCGGAAGCCTTTATACGGTTTCCGGTATTTTTTTTGCGCTAAGTTAAGTAAAAATAAAGCAGTATTAAAAAGAAAACAAACAAAATATCCTAAAGTAAAACCTTGGTAAAAAATGCCCTGTAGAGCTTGCAGATACGGAAAAAGATTTGTAAGATAAAAATAAAGTTAGCTATGGGAAACAGGTGCGGAAATGAAGGCGGATTTACATATACATTCTGTATTTTCGGACGGCAGCGACAGCAGGGAGAATATTTTGCAAAAGGCTGCTGCCGTTGGAATTAAGGTTTTGGCATTTACTGAACATGACACAACAGAAGGCTGGCAGGAAAGCCTTGTGCTTGGCAGAAAGTACGGAATAACCGTGCTGCCGGGTGTGGAAATATCTGCATGCGATGCTGAAACAGGCAAAAAGGTGCATATTTTAGGCTACGGTTTTAAAAGTGCAGAAGCCATAAACGCTTTATGCAGGCCCGTTGCCGAAGCGCGGCACGAAAATTCACTGCAAAAAATAAAAGTGCTGCAAAAACTTGGGTATAAAATAACGGAAGCAGACGTTTTGCCCTATGCCCATAAATATATTTTTAAAAAGCACATAGTCCGCTATTTATTTGAAAGCGGGCAGGAAGATAAAATATTCGGGCATGTTTATCATAAAATTTTTCACGGCGGCGGGCCGGGTGATTTTGGCATAAAATATGTAAATGCCGCCGGCGCTGTAAAAGTAATAACGGAAAGCGGCGGCAAAGCGGGGCTGGCGCATCCGGGGCAGCAAAACAATTTTGAAATACTGCCGGAATTAAAAAGGGCTGGCTTATGGGGTATAGAACTTAAACATCCGGTGCATAATGCCTGCTGGCAGAAAATTGTATTGCAGGCAGCGGCAGATTACGGCTTGTTTTGTACCGGCGGCAGCGACTGCCACGGAATTTATTCCGAAAAATACCACGCGGTTGGTTCAAATTTGTGCCCTGCGGCAGCGGCCGAAGAATTGCTGAAACAGAATAAAAACTTTTGAAAATATTATGCTTGTAAGCAGGCATAATATTTTTTTGCTTTGCGGCAGTTTTTAAAACGGCAGGGAATAATATTTTTTTGTAGAATTATATAAAAGAATTCTTAATATGGATTCGAAGGAGGCGTGACGATGAAAATTACTTTTTTGGGTGCCACAAGAATGGTTACCGGTTCATGCTATCTTATAGAAACAGGCGGCAGGAAAGTACTGGTTGACTGCGGTATGTTTCAGGGTTCTAAACTTGTAAACGCTTTTAATGAGCGTGATTTTGTTTTTAACCCCGGTGAAATTGACGCCATGGTTTTAACGCATGCGCATATCGACCACAGCGGCCTGATACCGAAGCTGGTTGCACAGGGTTATAAAGGACCGGTGTACTGCACAAAAACAACGCTGGAATTATGCGGAATTTTACTGCCGGACAGTGCGCATATTCACGAATCGGATGCGGAGTTTGCCAACCGTAAGGGAATGCGTGCAGGACGCAAATTCGTTAAGCCGCTTTATACGGTTGATGAAGCCTATGCTGCGCTTAAAAATTTTGCGGTCCGCGGTTTTGACGAAGAATTTGACGTTATTTCCGGCATTAAGGCCAAATTTAAAGTAGCCGGGCACATTGCCGGTTCTGCCATTGCAGAAATTTTTGCCGAGGAAGACGGCAAAAAAACAAAAATTATTTTTACCGGCGATGTCGGTCAGCCCGGCGCGCCGATTCTGGAAGACCCGGAACAGCTTCAGGGCGCCGATTTTATCATAACGGAATCCACTTATGGCAACCGTGTGCATAAAGTTTACGATAAAGCGGCGGAACTGGCCGAGATTGTTAATGATACGGCAGAGCGCGGCGGCAATATCATTATTCCGGCGTTTGCCGTTGGGCGTACGCAGGTGCTTTTGTACTATTTCCAAAAGCTGGCGCACGAAGGAAAAATTTCCAGTGATATACCTATTTACATAGACAGCCCGATGGCTAATAAAGCCACGCAGATTGTGCTTGGCAACCCGCAGGAGTTTGACGACGAGGCACGCGCCATTTACGAAATGCAGGGCAGGCACCTGCTTTCGATGAAGCAGCTGCATTTTACAGCCACGGCGCAGGAATCGCGCATGATTAATGAAATGCCGGGCACCAAAATTATTTTGTCTGCCAGCGGCATGTGTGATGCCGGACGTATTCTGCACCATTTAAAACATAACCTCTGGCGTGAGGACAGCAGCGTTATCATAGCCGGTTATCAGGCGGACGGCTGCCTTGGGCGCAAACTTATTGAAGGCGTGCGCCAGGTAAAAATTATGGGCGAGGATATCCGCGTTAATGCGCGCATTTACAATTTAAAGGGATTTTCGGCCCATGCCGATAAGGAACAGCTTTTAAACTGGTACGGCAAAATGGCGCAGAAGCCGAAAGCATTTTTTGTAACGCACGGCGAAGTGGATGCTTCCATGGAACTTGCCGGAGAATTGCAGCGCCGTATCGGTACGGCTGCTTATATACCGCAGTATGGCGACAGCGTAAACATCAGCGGCAGCGAATGGCAGGTAACGGAAGCTGCCGTTGCCAGCGATGTTCCGGAAGTTGCAGCGCTTAAAGATTATCTTAAAAATCTGGAGCGCACTTATTTGCAGCACCGTGCCAAAATTGAGCAGGTTGTTGCACGCGACAGCGGAAAAGTTAAAGATATACGCAAAAAACTTGAAAAAATTAAAAAATATGTTGACGATATGCTGTCATCGTTGTAAATTTATTAGTATATAATAATATGCTGCCCTTGGTACTGTTCCCAAAGGTAACACGCTTTGGGGACAGTATTTTTTGCGGCATAAAATATAAAGGAGGCGCTTTATTTGGAAAAATCTGCTAAAAAAGAACAAATGGGAGGCATCCTGGGGCTGATTGAGCGTGTCGGCAATAAAATCCCGGATATTACTGTTTTATTCATCGGCGCATTTGTAATTGTTTGCGTTGTGTCTGCAATTCTGTCGCAAATCAGTTTCGACTATGTGCACCCAGCAACTGGCAAACAAATTACGGTTAACAACATGTTAAGCGGTAAGGAACTGGTAACTTTAATGAGCAAAATGGTTACCAACTATGCTAACTTCCCGCCGCTGACAATGGTTATTGTGGCAACTCTCGGTATCGGTATTGCCGACGGTTCCGGCTACATTAACACCGGCTTGAAAAAACTCTTGTCTGTAACACCTAAATTTTTAATTACTCCGGTAGTAATTCTTGCCGGTATGGTCAGCCACCTTGGCCCGGATACTGGTTATGTTATCATTATCCCGATTGCGGCATATATGTTTTATGCAACGGGCAAACATCCGCTTTCCGGCGTTGCGGCATCTTTTGCCGGTATTGCCGGTGCTTTTTCCGCCAACTATACCCCGTCTGCAATCGACCCCGTAATTCAGGGCTTTACGCAGAGCGCAGCGCAGATTATCGACCCGACTTATCAGGTTAACGTACTTTGCAATTATTTTTATGCGCTGGGTTCTACCTTCCTTGTAATTGCTTCCTGCTGGTGGGTTACCGAAAAAGTAGTTGACCCATGGCTGTGGAGAACTTATCCGCTGCCGGATGACCTTGACCTTGGCAACGAAAACAATACCGATATTACTCCGCGCGAAAACCGTGCTTTTATGATTGCTACCGGCATTTTAATTTTAATGATTATCGGTTTGTTTGCAGCCCTTTATCCGGAAGATTCCCTGCTGCGTGCGCCTAACGGCGAAATTGCCAGCTTCCAGGCTCCTATTATGCAGTCCATTGTAGCAGTAATTTTTATTTTTGCAGCTGCTGTCGGCCTTGTATATGGTATTTTGTGCGGCAAATTCCGTTCTCCTAAAGACGTTACCGCCGCTATGGAAGAAATTACCAAAACCCTTGTGCAGATGGTTGTATTTTACTTCTTCGCAGCACAATTTCTGTATGCGTTTGGTGCATCCAATATCGGCGTACTGCTTGCGGTATCCGGCGCAGAATTTTTAAAATCGCTGGCTTTGCCGCCGCAGATTACAATTTTGGGCATTATAATTTTTGTAGGCCTGCTGAACCTTATCATCACTTCTGCATCTGCAAAATGGGCAATTTTGGCGCCTATTTTTGTGCCTATGCTGATGGCAGTAGGCATTGCGCCTGAACTTACACAGGCCGCCTACCGCGTAAGTGACAGTGCCGTAAACGTTGTAACGCCTATGTTTGCGTTTTATCCGCTGATTATACTCTACTGCCAGAAATACGTTAAAGAAGCCGGTATCGGTACGCTCAGCTCCATGATGCTGCCGTATACCATTACGCTGCTTGTAGCTTTAACCTTCATGCTTTACTTCTTCTGGTGGTTCGATATTCCTCTGGGCTTCCAGGCAGATTATGTATATCCGCGGCGAATGTAATATTTAAGGAGGCATAATAAATTATGCAGGAAAAATTATTACAAAGATTTTTGCGTTATGTGGCAGTACCGAGCCAGAGCAACGCTGCCAATGCCAATGTACCTTCAAGTGAAGGGCAGCGCAAACTGGCAGAGCTGTTAAAACAGGACTTGGCTGAGCTTGGCCTTGTTGACCTTGAAATCAGCGAATATTCCGTACTTACCGGCAAACTGCCGGCTTATCTGCCGGAAGGCTGCACCAAAGAGGTGCCTGCTGTTGGCTGGTGCGCGCATCTTGATACTATTGATATTAATATGTCGCCGGAAATTCATCCGCAGGTTGTAAAAAACTATCAGGGCGGCGATGTATGCCTGAACAAAGAAAAAGATATCTGGATTCGTACGGCAGAACACCCGGAACTTGAAAAATACGTGGGCGAGGATATTGTATTTACCGATGGCACCAGCGTGCTTGGCGCAGATAACAAAGCTGCCATTGCCAACATTATGGTTGCGTTGGAAACCATCGTTAACGAAAAACGCTGTCACGGCGATATTTACGTTGCTTTTGTTCCGGACGAAGAAATTGGCCTGCGCGGTTCTAAAAAAATGGACTTCAGCAAATTCCCTGTTAAATTTGCATATACCATTGATTGCTGCGAACTTGGCGAAGTTGTTTACCAAACCTTTAATGCCGGAACTGCCATTGTTAAAATTAAAGGCGTAAGCGCGCACCCGATGAGCGCCAAAGGCGTGCTTATTAACCCGACACTGCTTGCCGTTGACCTTGTTAATATGTTTGACCGCACGCAGACCCCGGAATGCACGGAAGGCACCGAAGGTTATATTTGGGTTAAGAGTATTGTAAGCAATGATACTTATGCCACCGTTACGCTCGACATCCGCGACCATAACAAAAAACGTTATGAAGAACGCAAAGCGGAGATTGCCGCCAATGCCGAAAAATTGCAGGCTATGTATCCGCGTGCCGAAGTTACCTGCACCATGAGTGATACTTACGGTAATATTAACGATGCCGTAACGGAAGATAACAAATACTGCATTGATTATCTGTACACTGCAATGGAAAAACTCGGCATTAAGCCGATAACGCTTGCAATGCGCGGCGGTACGGATGGTTCGTTTATTTCCACCAAAGGCATTTTAACGCCGAATTACTTTACGGCAGGGCATAACTTCCACTCCAACTGCGAATTTTTACCGCTGGGCGCTATGGAAAAATCCTGCAAACTGACGCTGGAACTTGTAGATTTGATTTACAATAAATAAACGGCAGCGCAAGAATAATAAAAATTTAAAAAGCCAAAGGTTATACTATTCAACAGCATAAAAATGCTGCGGCTCCTCCGATTCCGTCCAGGCTTCGCTGGCTGGACTTACGGACAAAGCGGCTGTAAAATTTAGCCGCCGCAGTTTTTATCAGCTGTTTCATAGCATAAACCTTTGGCTTTTTTAGTTATATTAGTACGATTTATAAAAATACGGTTTTATTTTTGTGTGCAGGCAGGAATTTAGAGAAAAATGCCGAAATATTTAATCAAACGATTGATTGAAAAGAGCGGTGATGATATGAAAAACGAAACAGGAAAAAGAGAAAAATTAATAATGTCTGCTATCGGTTTATTTGCAGAATACGGTTATGACAAGGTTAGCATCAGGCAGATTGCAGCAGATGCAGGTGCCAACAGTTCGATGATTTCGTATTATTTTGGCAGTAAGCAGGGGCTTTACGAAGCCATTTTGCGTGAATTGATAAATAATTTTGATGAATTTATAGGCGTTTTGCGCGATGAAAAATTAGACCCGCGTGAAGGGCTGAGGATTTATACACGTTCTATCAGCAATATTTTTTACAAGTATCCGCCTGCCTATGTTAAATTGATATACCGCGAGGTTATTAAGCCGTCGCAGGTATTTCAAGATGTGGTTTTAAACAAGTTCAAAAGCAATTCTGCCGTGCTGCTTAAAATGATTGAGCGCGGCAAAGAGCAGGGAATTTTTTTGAAAACACTGGATGAAAAAACAGTGCTTTTGATGCTTATTTCTATTATTAACCTTTATTTTTTAACTAAGCCGCTGCACAGCATGGTTATAGAACAGGACGAAAGTTTTACCGAAAGCTATCTGCGGCAGGTTTTGGATATTTTATTGCGCGGAATTGAGGTAAAAGGCCATGACAAAACGTAAAATTATTACCGTCGTTATTGCAGTAATACTCATTTTGGCAGCAGGTGCCTATAAATTGTATTTGCAGGGCGAAGAAGCCAAAATACTTACCGGAACTGTTGAGGCGACAAAAGCCGATGTGACTCCGCGGCTGGGCGGCTATTTGCGTGAACGTACCGTAAAAGAGGGCGACAGCGTAACTACCGGGCAGATAATTGCCAGACTTGATACGCGCGAACTTGAGGCGCAGCTTGCCGAAGATGAAGCAAGCTTAGCCAAAGCCCAGGCCCAGCTGACCGATTTAATTAAGGGCGCGCGCCCGCAGGAACTGCGCGAGGCGGCAGCTAAAACAGAATCGGCACTGGCAGATTATAACCAGGCGCATACTGACCGCCTGCGTTACGAAAAACTGTATCAGGACGGAGCCGTTGCACTCCAGCTGCTTGACCAGGCAATAGCGGCAGACGTAGTTGCCGAAAACAGTTTAAAAGCGGCGCGTGAACAGGAAGCGCTTTTAATTGAAGGCAACCGTGAAGATGAAATTGAAGCGCAGCGCCGTGAAACGCAGCGTGCGGCAGCAGCACTTGAAAATACTAAAATAGCATTGGGCGATATGACTTTATACAGCCCGGTAAACGGCGTTGTACTGACAAAAAATTATGAAGTGGGCGAATATGTAAGCGCAGGTATGTCGGTGCTTACGATTGTGGATTTAAGTGACTGCTGGGTAAGGGTTTACGTGCCTTCCGATGTGCTTGGCGTTATTAAAGTGGGGCAGGAGTGCAGTGTAAAAATCGATGCTTATCCGGACAGGGCTTTTACCGGTAAAATTAAGGAAATCAGCGACAGCGCCGAGTATACCCCGCGCAACAGCATAACAAAACGTGAGCGCGCAAACCTTGTGTTTGCTGTTAAAGTGGCGCTGCCGAATGAGGAGGGCATCTTTAAGCCGGGCATGGTGGCGGATGTTTTAATAAAATGACGGTACGTGAACTGGCAATAGAAACTAAAGATTTAACTTGTAAATTCGGCGATTTTACGGCGGTGGACAGGCTTAACATTAAGGTTTACAGCGGCGAAATTTACGGTTTCCTTGGTTCCAACGGCAGCGGCAAATCAACTAGCATCCGCATGCTGTGCGGCATTTTAAAACCGGCCGGAGGAACCGGCATTGTGCTGGGGTTCGACGTAGTGAAAGAACCGGAAAAAGTTAAGGAAAATATCGGTTATATGTCGCAGAAGTTCAGCCTGTACTTTGATATGACGGTGTTTGAAAACCTTGATTTTTATGCCGGTATGTACGGGCTGAAAGGTGAAGAAAAATATGCCCGCATTGAAGAAATGATTGAGCAGATGAACCTTAAAGACAAACGCAATGAGTTTTCCGGCAATCTTTCCGGCGGGTTAAAACAGCGTCTGGCGCTGGGGTGTGCCATACTGCACAAACCAAAGCTGCTGTTTCTGGATGAACCTACGAGCGCCGTTGACCCCATTTCGCGCCGCAGCTTTTGGCAGATAATCCACGCGCTGGCAATTGGCGGCACTACGATGGTAGTAACAACGCATTTTATGGAAGAAGCCGAACACTGCGACGAAATGGTGTTTTTAGATGCCGGAAAAATGGTTGCCGAAGGCAGCCCCAAAAAGCTGAAAGACAGCATTAAAGGCACGCTGGTAAGCATTGCCAGTGATGATTCCATTAAACTGCGTGAAGAAATTAAAAAGCGTATTCCGGTGGAAGATGCCTATATTTTCGGGCGAGAACTGCGTGTGCTGGTTGCCCCGCAGGATTTGCCGCTGCTTTCAGACTGGCAGTATAAAATTATTGAACCGACAATGGAAGATGTATTTTCGTACTATCTTGATAAAAAGGGCGGTGGCAAAGTATGAACAGGCTCCTCGCTTTATTAAAAAAAGAATTTATCCAGATGCGGCGCGACCGCCTGACGCTGGTAATTTTGCTGATTATGCCGGTGGTGCAGCTTATAATATACGGCTTTGCCATTAATACGGACGTAAAGCATTTAAAAACAGCGGTGTTCGACCAGTCGTTATCTGCCGAAAGCAGGGAGCTTTTAAACAGCTTTACCGCCAGCGAATATTTTGACCTTATTTACATAGAAGACAGTTTTGAAGACGTTAACCGCAGGGTCGATGCAGGCGATGCCAAAGTGGGCGTACTTATTCCGCCTGATTTGGAAGAAAACTTAAAGCATAACAGGCAGACACCGGTACAGGTTATTGTAGATGCTACCGATTCTCAGTCGGCGGCTTCGGCCATAGCGGCGGCGCAGTCCATCGGCAATGTAAAATCGCAGGAGGTTTTGCAGGAAAAATACGGCCTGCACAGCAGCCAGACTTCGCTGTATGATGTGCGTGTACGCGCCTGGTACAATCAGGATTTTGTAACGGCGTTTTATATGGTGCCGGGTATTATCGGCGTTGTGCTGACAATGACCATGGTGCTGATAACCTCCATGGCGATTGTGCGCGAAAAGGAAAACGGTACGATGGAACAGCTTATTGTAAGCCCGCTGCGCCCATGGGAACTGATACTCGGCAAAATAATTCCTTATATTTTTGTCGGCTACGCGCAGATAACAATTGCGCTGTTTGCGGGCATTATAGTTTTTAACGTACCGGTGCGCGGCAGCATTACCTTGCTGTATGTTCTGTCGTCGCTGTTCATTACGGCGTCGCTGTCGCTGGGTGTTTTAATCTCCAGCTGCTCCAAAACGCAGATGCAGGCCATACAGATGGGCGTATTTGTGCTGCTGCCGAGCATTATGCTGTCGGGATTTATTTTCCCACGTGAATCCATGCCGGACTTTTTCTATTACCTGGGAAATTTATTGCCGCTTACATATTATCTGCAAATTTTGCGCGGCATTTTATTAAAAGGCAACGGGCTTGAGATTATGTGGCCGCAGGTAATGGCGCTGGTAATTTTTATTTTGCTGACGCTTGGTGCAAGCATTAAAAAATTTGTAAAAACATTGAACTGAAAATGTTATAAAAACCCTCCGGTATGTTATAATTTAGTTGTGTAAATAAAAATATTACCGGAGGGTTTATGAATATAGGCGCAAGATTGGAAGCCATAGCGGCGCTGGTGCCGCAAAACTGCGTTGTGGCAGATATTGGCACGGACCACGCTTATTTACCGGTGTGGCTTATGCAGAAAGGCTTGATTAAAGCTGCCATAGCGGCAGATATTGCCGAAGGGCCGTGCAGGGCGGCACAAACCAATATCGGCTTGTATGGATTAAAAGACAAAATAGAAGTGCGCCGCGGCAGCGGGCTCACCGTGTTAAAACCGGGAGAGGCTGATGGCGCGGTTATTGCCGGAATGGGCGGCAGCACTATTGTGCAGATTCTGGAAGAAAGCCCGGAAGTAGCCAAAACGTTGAAATTTTTAATAGTTCAGCCTATGGCAGGTGCGTCGGTGCTGCGCAGGTGGGCGTGTGAAAACGGCTGGCGCATTGCAGACGAAGCGCTGGCGGAAGAACCGCAGCATTTATACGAAATTATTATGCTTGTTCCCGGCAGCGAGCCTGCGCACAGCAGCATAGAATATGAAATTGGGCCGCGCCTTATTGAAAAGCGGCCGCCGCTTTTTGGCAGGCATATTGAAAAACTTTACGCCGCTTACGCAAGAATGCTTAAAAGCATGGCGCAGAGCAGCAAAGCGCAGCAGAGCGGTAAATATAAAAAAATGCAGGAGCTTCTTGCCGGATTGGAGGAATATAAGCATGAGTGCGACTGTGAATGATATAGTAAAAATTATGGACAGCATTGCCCCGCGCAATCTTGCCGAGGAGTGGGATAACGCCGGTTTTTTAATCGGGCGCGGCAATAGTTTCGTAAAAAAAATAATGGTAGCGCTTGACGTATCGCCGGAAGTTGTGCAGCAGGCTGTTGGGCAAAAAGCAGACATGCTGATAACGCATCATCCGCCGATTTTCAAACCGCTTAAAAACATCTGCGACAGCAGCTGGCAAAGCGATTTGCTGTTAAAGTGCATAGAAAACGGCATTGCCGTATACAGCGCGCATACAAGTCTTGACAGCGTGCTTGGCGGCGTTAACGATGTGCTTGCGGAAAAGCTCGGCCTGGAGAAAACTGTTTCGCTGGTGAAAAATGACGATAACTGCGGTGCTTTGGGGCGCGTAGGTTATTTGCCGCAAAAAATGGAATTTGAAAAATTTGCGCAGATTGTAAAAGAGGCGCTGGGGCTCTCTTTTGTTACCGGCATAAGTGCAGGAAAAACTGTTTACAAGGTTGCCTTATGCGGCGGCGCCGGCATTGATTTTATTGCCGAAGCGCTTGAGCAGGGTGCGGATACTTATGTGACCGGCGATATTAAATACCATGAAGCCCAGAATGCCGTATTCAGCGGGCTGAACCTTATTGACGCCACGCATCAGGGCACGGAGCTGCCGGTTGTGGCGGTGCTGGCAGACAAACTTTCGCTGAGGCTGGCGGCGGCAGGCTTTGCGGCGCAGGTTTTAACGGCGCGCGAAACTTTGCTTTTTAAACAATATTAATGAATTGAGGTACAATAAATGATTAGTGATTTTAAAGCCGGGGCAAAAATTTGCCAGTCGGTGCTTCTGCGTGTTCAGCGCGTGGGCACATCTTCCAACGGCGCGCCTTTTGCACGCGGGCTTGCGGAAGATAACAGTGGCAAAATACCGTTTATTACTTTTGAAGCCGGCATTGTTGAAAAAATGCGCGAGATGGACGGCCCTTCGCCGGTAATGGTAAGCGGCAGCGTGGATATTAACAAATTTTCCGGCGAAATGGCTTTGCAGCTGGTTATAAAAAAATTAAGCGATATCGTTCCGGAGGATGATATCAGCAACCTGCTGCCGGAAGGTGATTTTGACCACGAAGCCTATAAAGATAAATTTGACCGCCTTATAAAAAGCGTTTTAACGCCGGGGCTGCGCCTTGTTTTGGATAATGTTTTTGAAGGCGCGGTTTACGAACAGTTTTTGCGCAATCCGGCGGGAATGAGGCTGCACCACGCTTATATCGGCGGGCTGCTGCAGCATTCTGTTGATGTGGCTGTGCTGGCAGCTGCTATGGCGGAATCCATCGGCGGCGTTGATAAAGATTTAATCGTTGCCGGGGCGCTTTTGCACGATGTTGGCAAGCTGCGTGAAATTTCTGCCTCCATGGGCTTTCCATATACAACGGAAGGGAGGCTTTTGGGGCATATCAGCATGAGCGCGGCAATAGTACAGGAAGCGGCTGCCAAAGCGCGGGTTACCGGCCCAAAATTGCAGCAGCTGCTGCATATTATATTGTCGCACCACGGCGAACCGGAAAAAGGCTCGCCTGTTGCCTGCGCAACCAAAGAGGCCTTTATAGTGCATTATGCGGATGAACTGGACGCAGTTATGAACCAGTTTAAAAAGACGGATAATAAAAATCCGTGGGAATACAATAAAATGCTGCAGCGTTTTTTAATGAGTAATGTGTGAGCAAATAAGGTGATATTGTGCTTTACCTGTTTTTGATTATAATTGTTTTGGGATTGCTGGCAGCTATGCTGACGGCGTTTGCTAAACTTATAAGGGATTTGGGAGAACTTGCCGCTTTGATGCGCGCTTCGGGCAGCGGCACGGAAAATAATGCTGGGCAGTATAAAAACAGCCCCGCAAATAACGGCAGTGGAGTTGCGAATGGCCACCCGTACACTCAGGACGATATTATTTACAAGAACGGGCGTTATTACGAAAACGAAAACAGCGAAGACTGGGAAGAATTTGAGTACGAAATAAGCGAAGACGAAAGATTTAAATAATATTTAAAAGTTTATAAAACAGGTTTTTCCGGCGCGAATGTACGCGTATGGAAAACCTGTTTTTATTTTTAATATATGCTGTTAATGATGTTACATAATAACAAAAAACATGAAATTAAAATGAAAAAGTTGCAAAGTTATCTTAAAGTTGCTATAATAACGGCGCTGAAGTTAATTTTATATAAATTAAAAATCTTAATGCTTATTATATAAAATTACAGCAAAATATTTTATTCATTGGAGGAATCAAGGTGAGAAAGTTTTTAATGTTGTTAATGATGCTTGGTTTAATTTGTTTGAACGCAGCTGCTTTGGCAGGTACGCCTGCTGTGGAAAATAACGCGGCAAATGCTGCGCAGCGTCCGTTCAGCGAACGGCTGAATAAAGCTGCTGCTGAAGAAAACAGCGCAAAGGCGGCGGTGCTGTATGTTAATAATGCCAATACAACTTATGACGCGGATATAGACAGGGCAGTTCTGGAAAACGTGCAGGCAGCACTAAAAACTTCTGCCTGTGAGTATATAGACGGAACTGAGTTTTTAGGGCAGCTTAACGAAAACGGCATTGCCGATATTACTCAGGCCGAAAGAGCTGATATTGCAGACGTATTTAAAGGCAGCGGCGTTGACTACGTTGTGCTGGTGCAGGTAGAATCTTTCGTCCGCAAGGAAAAAGTAACCGTGTTTACGCTTGGCAAAGAGATGACGGCAGTTGTGCCTTTTAAAATTTTTGATGTAAAGAGCGGCAAATACATTTATAACGGCAAATTTACGGAGCTTGCCAAAGACAGTTCCGTTATCGGCGATGTCGGCAACAAATCTGTCGCGTTAAAAGCGCTTGATTCGGTTAATGCCAAAATCAGCGGAGTAATTGCTTCGCGCCTGGCGCATGTTGAAAATTAAATGCCTGCGGCCTGAATTTTAACCCTTGACTAATTACAGGCTTTGTGCTAAAGTACTGACAGTATGAGTGTGAAAAGCAATCGCTGACGGCTTTGCCGTAAGAGGAAAGTCCGGGCATTATTACGTACAAACATTTACAACACGTAGGATGAAACCTGCGTGTTTTTGTTTTTATGTAAAGCGCATGCGAGTAAAGTCTGCAATTTAGTCAGCAAGATAATTTAATTCTTTTGCCGTGTAATAGGATAGTCCTTTGCCTAAATTTTAATAAGGGGGTAATTGCCTATGTTATTATCGGAAAGTAAAAAAAGATTTTTACGGAGATGTATTGCATTAAATCTTGCAGGGGGAACGCTTATTAAATATGACCGAACATTGTGTAGATTTTTTGAAACATGCACAAGTAGAAATATTCAACACGTTGAGGATATTACAGCTAATGATATAAGGGTACATCTTGCAAAACTTGCCAAGGAAGTTAATCCGAATACGCTAAAAGTATATTTTGATACAATCAAGTCATATTTTAATTATTTATACCGTGATAAGATAATAGCTGAAAATGTAATAGCAAGCATTGAAACGCCAAAAAGGGAAGAAAAAATAATACCAGCGTTTAATAGAATTGAAATAGATACTATTTTAAATTCTTTTGATAAAAATAGTTTTTTGGGGTTCAGAAATTATACTATAGCTTGTACTTTGTTTGCTACTGGGTTGCGAAGGGCTGAATTATCTGCATTATACATAAACAGCATTAATTTTGATGTTAATATTATCAAAGTCATTGGGAAAGGCAAAAAATACCGTGATGTTCCTTTAAGTAATACTTTAAGAAAAGTAATATTAAAATATTTGCAGAAAAGGAGAGAGTATGTTGCCGAGCATAAACTATTTAAGTCACCATACTTAATTATTAACAAGGATGGGGAAAAATTAGGTGTATCGGCAATAAGCGGTATAATAGCTAAAATAGGTAAAGACGAAAATATTACTGGTGTTAGGGTATCGCCACATACTTTTCGGCATACATTTGCAAAGTTTTTTCTACTTAATGGTGGTGATTTATTTAGCTTGCAAAAAATACTTGGTCATAGTGATATTGAAATGACAAAACGATATGTTGAAATGAACGAAGTGGAATTAAAAATACAGAACGATAAATTTAATCCATTTGATAATACAAGTTGGCGTTATTATTAATTCAAGGGTGTTGTTTATGAAAGAGGATATAAAAATACATTTAGTATACCGTAACGCAGAAACAGATAAACTTGGTTATTATGGCGTTTATACAGATGAAAATGAGCCGTTAAGTCTTAAAGAATTTTTAGAGTTAATTAAGTTAAACTGTTTAAAAGGTACTCCAATAACTATACTTGAATTTAAAATAGAATAATAGAAAAGGGACTGCTTAAAATAGATTCATTTCTATCTTAGGTAGTCCCTTTATTTGTTTTCAGAATTATTCTTTTGATATTGCTTTACATACTGCGTCAGAGCATATTCAATTTCTTTGTTGGTAGAACGGCAATTTTCCTGTGCTATCTGTTTTATTTGCTCTAATAGTTCTTCTGGTATTCTCAACGAAAATATTGGTAAAAGTGAAGGCACTATACTCTCTCCCGCTCATTGAATTTTATATTATATATACTATATTTCAATGAGAATTATGTATACGCTCATAGTGATAGCACTTTGAATTGACTTTGAAATATGCGAATATTATAATTATTCTAAAGGAGAGTGGTTTTAATGCATAAAAGATATTGTATTTTAGCATTAATGCTTGTTTTTTCAATTCTAATATTTGGTTGTACAGATAATACTTCTAAAATTAATAGTGATGAAATAAAATATCTTGATAATATATCTAATATGATTACAGCAAAAAAATATGATGAAGCATTAAATTTAAAATATAATAATAATTTAAGCGAAGAAAGCCATAAAGAAGAATTAGCATTAAAAAACTATGCAATCGCTTTAAAAAACCAAGAAATTGGAGATATTATGGCATATAAAAAATATCTTGGAAATATTTCAAAAGATTATAACGGACGGTTAGCAGAAAATATAAAAAAATCTAAAAGTGAATTTAAAATAGATAAATCTAAAACAAAAAATAGTAAAATCAAAAATAATAATAATTTTAATAAGCCGAGTACATCAGCTGCTACAAATAATTCGTCTGAAACATATTCTTCTAAATTTTCTGTTCCTTTATCTAATTATGGAAATTATGAAAAATATAGAATTTCCAATAATATTTATATTGAGTTTTCAATGAATGGAAAAATTTATACATTTACAACAATGGGAACTTTAGACAAAAAAGTTTATATACTTGATGATAATGCTATTAAAATGATGGGACAAGGATTAATTGATGATTATGAATTAGAACAAATTGCAATGCTTGGCGTTCTTTATAAATTTGATGACTATTATCATTGTATTTTTGTAGCCGAAGAAATACCAAGAGTTTTGATTTGTAATCCTACTAAAAAAACTTTTAAATTTTTTAATGGCATAAAAAAAGATGGTTCGTATAGATTTTCTGAAAATCATCAATTTATTAGATTTAGTTCTCGATAAATAATATAAGAAGGTGTATTTATGCAAAGTAAAAAAGTTATTGGCATTTTAATTGTATTAGGCATAATTTTTGGAATTTCATACGGTGTTTATGTTTATATTTCAGATTTGAATGCTGAACAAGAACATTTAGAAAGAATAGTAACAATGATAGAGAATAAAGACTATGATAATGCCATAGCATTACCAGATATAAAAATGCGTGAAAAAAATCAAAATGAATTTACAAACTTAAAATTATATGCTAATGCGTTAAAAGCTAAAAAGACTAATGATATTTTAAATTATAAAAATTATTTAGATAGTATACCACTAAAATATCAAGGACGTATGAGTGAAGAAATAAATAAAGAAAGAAAAACACTAAAAATAGTGTTAGAAGAAAAAGCACTTCAAGAAGAAAAACTCGCTAAAGAAAAGGCAAAGATTGAAAGAGAAAAAGCAAGAGAAAATGCTGATTTTACTAAGCCGCTTAGTAATTATGCGTACTTTGATGATTATTTGACAAGCAAAAGTTATACTTTAATGTACGAAGAAGACGGTATAACTTATATGTATGATACTTTTGGGAATGGAACAAGCAAACGTGCAATTATTTTGAATCAATATGATTTGGCAGACTTAGACCGAGGTGATATAACTACTGCTGAATTACGCAGTATGTCAATGGAAGCAAGAAACTATAAATTTGGTAATATTCTACACCTTATTTATTTTGACGGTGGAGCTACTTTTGTTATGATTTGTAATTTGAATACATATTCTATTACTTGCTATTTTAAATCAAGTGAAAATAAAGAGTATGGAGAAGGTAGTACGTTTAACCTTTTAGATTACAGAAGTTAAAATTAAATTCGTTATTTTAATTATTTATAAAGTTAGGAGATTTTAAAATGATAAAACAATTTATATTAACAATTATTATGCTTTTGAGTTTCATTCCAAGTTGCTTGGCTGTTTCTAATATAGAAATAAATAATGTAACAAAGAAGCAAGTTATGGACTATATTATGCTTTATGCAAGCAGAAGCGGTTTCAATTATATGCTTGAAAGTGTTAATGAATATGGAGCTACTTTTGTTGGCTCACAGGCAAGAAATAATATTTTTGGTATGCAGGTAGCTACTCAGCAGAATAAAATTAGTGTTACTTTAGTTGAAAATGGTAATAATGTTATAGTAACTCTTAATGAGGTAGCTTACCTTTATTATAATAATGGACGTAGTGAAGTTCATCCAGTAAATGATGTGCCAGTAGAACAAGGTATACTTGTAGCATTAAAACAATACTTTAATGATTATTATTTATTCGGTTATACACCAACTGATAAGAAAAAAGACGGTGGTTTTGTAATAGGTGAAGTAGACCCTGATTCCCCCTTTGGCGAAAGAGGTATAAAGGCTGGTGATGTTATAGTTTCAGTTAATGGTGAAAAAGTTAGAGATAATAAACGAGCTTTTTTGTGGGGTTCATTCCACGAAAAATTTATGCCTACTACTTGTAAGTTTTTAATCAAACGTGACGGTGTTGAACATATTTATACTATAACTTCTAAACTTTATAAAGCACCATATACTATTGAGAAAGAAAAACAAGCTCAAGCTGCGGCACAAAATAACAATGTATAATTTAATTAAGGAGATGATTGTATGAAACGGATTTTCTTAATAGTTATGCTGGCTTTATCTATTTGTTCAAGTTGTTTTGCTAATGAACAGGATATAGTTAATAGTTTTAAAGCTATGGCAAACAATAAAATCGAACCTATTAAAGCGACTTATAATAATAGTAAGCCTGTTATCACTAAACACGGCGGAGACAATACTTTTCCTGCGTATTATACTAAACTTGAAGAAGTTTTAGAGTACGATATAGATATTCAAAAAACCGATAGTTTGATAAAACCATATAGGGGTATAGTTAAACTTGCTCGTATTGTATATAGTTATGGTACTCATTATTCTTATGAAAGCGCACAGTTTGCAAGCGGTGGGTTAGTTGATTACGCTTGGAGAACTTCAATATTCTATGATTACATAGACGGAAAATGGCAACCAGATTTTTATGAGTATACAGGATTAGGTAACGTAAGAATTAGAGAGAACGGAGATAATATATATAACGCTTTTAAGTTTAATGAAAGCTATCTTAATTAATTAATTTAATTTCACGGACGCTCATTTGAGCGTCTTTTTTATTTGTCACGAAAAGTATATAAAATTTGGGACACGATTACTTATGAAACAACAAAACTTACATAAATTTATAGGCATACCGTACAAATTTTTGGAAAGCATTGGACAGCGAGCAGAACCGTCCGAATTATGTCAATATTATGGCTATGGACAGTAAATCGTTCGCCGAATACTTGAACGAGAACAGCGATATTCTTATGGCGATTATTGGCAAACAGCAAGCTATGGGGCGTGGCACTCGGCGTTAATTGACAGAAAATTTTTAAGCCAGTATAATGAGTTTAAGGAGATGATTTTATGAAGAAAGTTCTTTTACTTGTTATGTTGGCTTTATCTATTTGTTCAAGTTGTTTTGCTAATGAACAAGCGATAGTTGACAGCTTTAAAACATTTGTACCTGCGGAAATACAAGTTATTAAAAACACCTATCCTGTTCTTGGGGCGGAACAAATAACTAAGCACGAGCCAGATAAATACAATAAAGAAACTTACTATCAGAAAAAGAAACAAGAATTTTCTTATGATATTTTAAACGTAGAAAAGACAGATAGTTTGATGTACCCATATATGGGTTACGTTTTGTTAGAGAAAAAGACTACTTACTATAAAAAGAATAATGACATAGCTATGGCTTTCGGTGAAATAGATATAGCGTTTGTATCAACTACTAAATACAGGGTAGAATATAGTTACGATAATGGTTCGTGGAATTTGGCTTTTGTTACGATTTATGACGAGGACGGATTTGCTAAACGCTATAAAGCAAGTAACGAAGACAAAGACATAGTTTATAAACCATTTTATTATATCGAATAATTAAATAACAGCCCAAGACGTTCTTCGGAGCGTCTTTTTTTATTGGTGAAACAAATTATGAAACAACAAGACTTACATAAATTTATAGCATACCGTACAAATTCCTTGGCACAGATTTTGACGGTTGTGATTGCATTGGTTTATGCCAGTTATTTATGCGCAGTCACGGTATAGATATTACTTGGCGAGACGGCAGACCAATACGGAAAGATTGGTATTTAACAGAGCCGTTTCGTTTAGCACGTTGGCTTTGTACTTACTTTAATAAGGTAGCTGACATTGACGCATTACAATATGGCGACATTGTATTATTTGAGATAAACGGAGAAAGCCATACCGGTATATACGTTGGCAACGCAAAAGTGCTTACGATACTCGAAGTATTTAAAACTTCTATGATAATGCACTTAAAGAAACAGAACGTATTTTACCAATGCGGCAAATGTGCAAATGGTATATACTGTATAATTATTAGCGTACACTTATTCCGCAAAGTCTCGAAATTCCAGTAATATATAGAAGGGAAAAACGAGATAACAATTGTAAATGTGAAATAATTGTGAAGTTTATCCGCAAAATGCCAAAATGTACCTAATATATAGAGGGATAAATAAATAATAGCAAGTAAAGTATCAACAGGTATATAACAATTAAATAGCCACGTATAGCAAACAAAATGTCCCGTCTGTAAGTTTCGGCTTACAGGCTTTTTTTATGCCCTTTGGTTTACAGTTTGTTTACATTATACAGATACACAGCAGGAGCGGTAAAACGTGGCTCTTGCTTTTTTTATTTTTTGTTGGCGGTGTACTATACCCAAAACGTACACAAGCCAATTTATATAAACCAATTATCAACGAAAGAGAGGTGAAAGCATGTGCAGAAAACTTTGTACCAGTTACGCAAAGAACACAGATACAAAGCCGTATACCTTGCCAAGCGTTTAGGCGTATCAAGACAGCAGTATTACAACATAGAACAGGGCAAGGCAGTAATTTACCCTGAAACAAAAGTTATACTTGCCGGTATTTACGGTTTAAGTGTAGCAGACATTAAATTTTAACCGATTAATTGAAAAGGGGTGCTTACCAATATGATAAAAATGAGTACATACAACGACATCAAACGAATTATCGACAAAGGACTTCCACGTTATCTTTACCTGCCGTATAAATGGGCAGTCAGAGTAGGTCACGAAGTATACGTTAAGTTATTACCACAAGGGCGTTTTCAGACATCACGCAGACTTATAAACGAAGCGGAAACGAGCAAACTCGACCTTAAACACGAGGACTTTTTATTATCGCTTGTCTCGTATGAAAAGGAAAACGAGAGTTTCCTTAAGTTACGTGGTAGATATTTAACTATTGAGGATATAGCCAAAGAGTTTAAAGCTATGGGGTATACGCTGACCAAGGTAAAACGCTATATGAAAGCACTTGTTGAAGCAGGTTATATCGAGGAAGTAGCGCACGAACAGACCACGGCAGATGGAGCAGAGACGGAAACAGTCACAAATTACAAGCTGACCAGTAAAACAATATTGCCGGAACGCTCGGAAGAAAAGTTCAAAGTAATTGCAATTTAATTTTAATAATAAATTATATACGAGGTTTAAAGCAGATATAATGATTGAACAATATACAATTAAAGACCTTTTAGAAATGAGAGTGAACGGCGAAAAGCTAATTACCATTGCCGATATACAGGAGAATTGCGGCGACTGTTCAGACACACAGGCATATAATATTATAAACGGTAAAGCCGTAATATTTACCAACGAAATACGCAGGCTTGCACGGTGGATTAGAGAGCGTGGACTTCCCGATTTTACGGAAGATAATATCGACTGTACAGGATTGCGAATTAAGTATTACCCTTATACTTGACTTATAAGCGTTTTTTATTGGTGGACGATAACTAATGCCGCCGCCACGGATAAAACGCCTAAAAAGCCAATTTTTAAGCGTTAAATAGGCTAAAATTTGCCAACAAAAAATAGGGGGTATATAAGTATATGCCCTGCTTAATTTGTTGGCATTTTTTTCGCTTTTTATTTTTTACCATATCCCGAAACGCAGGCACAGAGCGGCTTTTCAGACTTGCTAATTTTACTATTGTTTTAAAATAACGTGTTTTATAATTTTATAAGGCAGTGCTTGTAAATATAAATCAAGTAATTCTATGATATAATAATTATATCTAATCGAACTTATTTATAATGAACAGAAAAGAGGTTTATTTATGTCTGATGTTCGTTTGAAAGATATTTTTATTATTGATTCACCTACTGGAAGTGGTAAAACTTCTGCTATGAAGGAATATGTTAAAGAAAATCCTAAATTAAAGTTTATTTATATTACCCCCTATTTAACGGAAGTAAGCACATTAGCTGAAAAGATGGGTTTTTATGAACCAAAAGCTGATGATAACAAAAATAAATCGCAGGCATTAATACCGCTCTTGCATAATGGCAAAAATATAATTTGCTCTCACCAGTTATTTTTTAGACTTGATGATTATCACCGTAAACTTATTGCAGAACAAGGATATGAGCTGATAGTTGATGAAGTGCCGGAAGGATTAATGGAAGTAATAAGCGACCCAAGCAGAAAAAATAAACCAGACAGTGATATATTGGATAAAATAACCATTGCTGATTTGGAAATGTTGAAAAGTAAAGACTATATTAAAATTGACAATAAAAATCATTTAATAGTATGGAATGAAAATTTACCCGAAGAATATCAAGGTACATTTGAAAAGTTTAGAAATACTATTAGATTAAAAGAAATTTATTTGGTTAATAAATCACTTATCGCTTGTGTTAAACCGCAAAACTTTTTGTGTTTTAATAATATTACTTTTTTGACATATCGTTATAAGAACAGTATGCTTGACTTTTATTTAACTTACAACGATTTTGCTCCCTATAACAAATACAAGCACATTGAATCAGCAAACGGAAAATATATAATAGCAGATGGTTATAGAGAGGAATATCCTAAAGGACTGGAACGCATAAAATTACATGATGGAAAATATAATGATTTTACCAAAGACGAAAAAGAAATAAAATTATCAAAAAGATTTTTTGAGACCTGCAAAAAAGGAAGTAAAAATGATGAATATTTAGCTAACTTAAAGAACGCAGCCAAAAATTATGTAAGAAATATTTTGCAAGGCGATTATAAAAGGCTTATATGGACAACCATTGATAGCGTCAAAAATAGATTAGAAAATCGGTATTTGAAAATAGATTATAAAAAAGACGGAGAAATTATTGAATGTTTTAAATCATGTAATTACAAGGCAAGCAATGAATTTAGAGATAGAACAGCAGTTGCTTATATTTGTGAAATAAACCTTAACCCTAATATTCTTCATTTTTTAAAGATATTTGGCATAACAGTTAATCAAGAAGCAAAAAACGATTTCACATTATCAATATTTTTACAATTTTTATGGCGTTCTAATATTAGAGACGCAAAAAGTACGCAATCAATAGATGTTTATATACCAAGTCCAAGACTAAGAGAGTTATTTGCCGAATGGTTAGAACGTGGATTACATAATAAGCAAAAAATCGACCAAGAGGAAAGAAAAACGGCAATTTAAAATGCCGAAAATTAAAATAACCCCAGTCCACAAGCGGGTTTAGAGACTTTCCTCTATAAGATTATACACTGCTTTTTAGTACTACCTTCGATTACATTACTAACCAACAATACAAAATAACCAATAAACTACACTTTCCATGAGTACTACTGACTTATCTCGGTAGTACTTTTTCTTTACAAACATAAGTATTTATGTTCGAGAGATTTATCCGAAGAACATAGCGATTACCAGAGTGTCAAAAGTTGTAAGTGTATACAAATTACGTGGTAAATTACACTGGTATAACTAATATCAAGACTACTACTATCACGGTATTATGACACGAATGGTAAGCGCAACTTGAAGAACTATTACTAACCGTAATTATCTTGGTATATATTGGTACTGGTAAACCATTACGAATTGCACCGTTCTCGTGATACTTAGTATCACTTCGGTCTCGCTTACACTCGACACACTACCAATCAAACAGCGACAGTGTACGCTTAGACTGGCATACTCATACACTTACAAGGTTTTTGCTCATATACAAGGCAACAATGTTGCCACGGTCTAAAAAGAGGAATCCGCATACACTGTCTTGTTTTCTTGGGCAATTCAATCTGATTTGGGTTTGTTGGCAATACCGTTTTACAGCTTTTGAGCGATTCAATATTAATAGACCGTGTAGACGTTGTCACGTCTATATATAGCTATTATCGTAGTGTTGCTGAATACGACCGGAGCAAAAGAGTTCTTTTATTTATTAGCTTTACACGAACCTTCGGTTAGCTGCCCTCGTAGGGAGCTCTATTAATTACCAGCTTAATAGAATTGCTCAATTTTCACGGTCTTTGGGTTGTTTAATAGTTACTTGGTGAAAACTTCGCAATTCGTACTTACTGGTTTAAAATGTATTATTCTTCGGCAGGTAATAGAACGAATATAACTTCTATTCTGTTTAGTTTTAAATTATAGATATTATAGATTTACCTTGGTTTATATACGTTGGATTACGCACAACATTAGTATTTATGAAGTTTGTACGTTGTTATGTATAGAGATGGTAATATATAAACTATTTAGCAGTTGAATAATCTGCTATAAATTTATAGTGATAGTAGTTAATATTATATTCATGTGATAGCTTTGAATTTTCTGAATCATGAACGATAGATAGTATACAGATTATTACTTGCTGATTAGCAGAATTATTTTTGAGTAAGATGTGTTATAACCTTGCTATGTTATTACTGATTTTTATATTTTGGTATATATTATTACGGTTTTTAACGGCAAATATATTAACATGGTTATATAATTTACTTGTTTTGAATGATGAAAAACTGATACTTAGATTATAAAAAATGCCTGCAATAGGCTTGAATACTGGTTTTGTAAGTTTTTACGGCTGTATTATTTACAACAAAGCACGTTTCGTCCAATGCCAACGAGTATAAAAAACAGGTGAAAAACGCTCAAACTCCGCTTGTGGTCTGGCTTTGTAGCTTTAACACGGTCTTAACAATAATGTTACACTTTGGTATTAAAAACACTTAAAAACAGCGGCTTTTTAAATATAAGGGTATAGGGCTTTATTATCTTGGCGCATTGTGACGGCGAGTATTGGCGGCGGTAGTTATTACATTGATATATTTACACTCGGCTTTATTTTTGTCGAGTCCTTTCTACATTGACAATATAGACACTTCGAGTTACAATAATAGCAAATTAAACAACATTTACACTCTATATTGTAATATATTAAAACAAAGTAGTATTTTACTTAATGGTAGTTATCGGACATCACAATTTACATTACGGTTTATTTATGCGTAAATTATGTATAAATACTCTTTCGGTTTATTTGTACTATACATTGATACTGCAATATTAGTACACCATCTAAAATGTTAGTATCCGCTAACCTGTCATACATAGTTATAACGAATATATGTTTGTATTATAATAATTATACAGTGAATATAATAAAATAACTGTGTGCTGTACGCATACAACGTAAGGGCTGCTATATAGGAGTACTGCTGTGCTGTGGTGCTCGTGTTGTGGTAGTCTTTTTTATTACTTTGGCGCATTACAGCTTCTTATATATTAGCTGTTTATTTTATACGGTTGCTGTAAGGTATACAGGGGTAAGTTTATTTAAACCAAAGGGCGGCTCATTATCTGTGAAAGCGGATATAGATTTTGCGAGCTTTCTTGTGGTAATTATTATGTGGCAAAAAATATAACTAAAAAAATTTTTTCTTTTTATTCATAGACAAAAGGAAAGCTACTATGTTATACTATGTAAATGGCGAGGAAAGTTTTCTTTTGCGTCAGTAGAATTAAAATTACAGATGGCTTTATGTTGTACTTGTTAACGTAAACATTGCTTGTATGATATGAGGTTGAAATGCTTGAAACGCAGACAGCAAGCCCACATTTTAACCCTTGACTAATTACAGGCTTTGTGCTAAAGTACTGACAGTATGAGTGTGAAAAGCAATCGCTGACGGCTTTGCCGTAAGAGGAAAGTCCGGGCTCCACAGGGCAGAATGCCGGATAACGTCCGGCGAGGGTGACCTCAGGGATAGTGCCACAGAAATGTGTACCGCCTGCTTCGGCAGGTAAGGGTGGAACGGTGCGGTAAGAGCGCACCAGCGGACGGGTAACCGGCCGGCTAGGTAAACCCCATTCGGAGCAAGACCAAATAGGGAAGGGATGAAGCGGCCCGCTGATCCTTCCGGGTTGTGTCGCTTGAGCCTGCAAGTAATTGCCGGCCTAGATAAATGATTGCTGCCGCTTTGCGGAACAGAACCCGGCTTATTGAGCACTCGTATTAAGAAATTAAAAGGCTGGCAGAAATGCCGGCCTTATTTTTTGCAAATTTTCAGCAGAAATTCAAAATAAGATGCTATAATATATAAGAAATTAAAATTAATGTAAAAAACTATTGGCTAAAGGTTGGGTCTTGACAGTGAAACGGATTTCATTTGTTGTTCCTGTATATAATGAAGAAGAAAATTTACATGAGTTTCATAAAAGGCTGGGCAAAGTTATGGAAGCCCTGCCCTATGATTACGATTTAATTTTTGTCGATGATGGCTCAAGCGACAGCAGCCATTTAATATTAGCCGAACTGGCTGAAAAAGACGAACATGTGCAGGTGTATTTCCTTTCGCGCAATTACGGGCACCAGCTTGCGCTGACCTGCGGTCTTGACAATGCCTGCGGCGACGCTGTTATTACCATGGACGGTGATTTGCAGCATCCGCCCGAACTTGTGCCGGAACTTTTGAAGCTGTGGGAGGATGGTTTTCAGATTGTGCAGACGGTGCGTACGGCAACGGAAGACGCCTCTTTTTTTAAAAACATTACGTCAAAGGCTTATTATAAAATTATTAATTCCATGTCCAAAGTGGAAATTACACCCGGCGGCAGTGATTTCCGCCTGATGGACAAAGTTGCGGTGGAAGCGTTCAGGCGTTACCGCGAACGGGCCCGTTTTATCCGCGGCTTGGTTAATACACTGGGCTTTAAAGTTGCAACTTTTGAATTTACCGCTCCGCCGCGTTTTGCGGGCCATTCCAAATATAATCTGCGTAAAATGCTGCATTTTGCTCTAGACGGCATTACTTCATTTTCAAATCTGCCGCTGCGCTGGGCATTTTATATCGGCATGGTGTTCGGTTTAATGAGTTTTCTTGTAATTTTACACGTTCTTTATGTAAAATATGTTGCAGATGATGCAGTGCCCGGCTGGGCAACAATGACGGCCAGCGTACTCTTTCTTGGCGGCATTCAGCTTGTAGGCATCGGCATTTTGGGAGAGTATATAGGCCGCATTTTTGAGGAAGTAAAGCAAAGACCACTGTATATAGTAGGCAGACACCTTGGCAAACGGTAGTTCTGGTTTACAAAAGCGGCATTTTGTGCTATAATTTAGTTGTTTATAAAAGCACAAGGAAGTGATGCGGGTGATAAAAAAAGGGTTCCTTTGTTTGGCATTGACATGTGTATTCTGTTTAGCAAACATGGCAACCGCATTAGCCTCGTTTGAATACGGGGATAATGGTCCGGAAGTCCTGGCTATTCAAAAACGCTTGGTTGAATTGAAGTATGAAATCAAATTGCTTGACGGTGATTTCGGTTCTGAAACGGAAGCCGCTGTCAAACGCTTCCAGACGGATCAACAGTTAGAAGTTGACGGAATAATCGGTGAAGCTACCTATACGGCTTTGATGCAGAAACCTATGCCTCCTAACCGTTCCGGCAGGAGTGCTACTGTAAGAAACGTTATTCGTGCTGCCTATGGTGTAATCGGTACGCCTTATGTTTTTGGCGGAACGAGTGTATATGGCTTCGACTGCTCCGGTTTTACCCAGTATGCTTTCGCGCGTGCAGGCATCAGCCTTCCGCGTACTGCTGATGTGCAGATGTACAGCGGACGCCAGATTAGTGCCAGCCAGCTGCGCCCGGGCGATTTAATCTTCTTCAGCACTTATGAGCCCGGCCCGTCGCACTGCGGTATTTATCTTGGCAACGGACAATTCATCCATGCGGGTTCCAGTACCGGCGTAACGGTATCCTCCGCATTTACCGGTTATTGGGGCGCGCGTTATTACGGCGCATGCCGCGTTATTTAAAAACATTAATAAACTATCAATAAAGCAGTGCTTTGTTGGTAGTTTATTTTTTTATCAGCGTGATTATATCTCTGTTTTGTAATATTTTTGTGAAAGCATATTGCAAAAATACCAAAACAGCGCGATTTATTGTATAATAATGCTAATAACAGTTAATGGCGGTGGTAAAGATGGATAAACAAAAAGTTTTGATTGCTGATGACGAAGCGCCGATTAGGGAAATATTAAAAATTTACTGCGAAAAAGAAGGCTTTGATGTAATAGAAGCTGCCGATGGTGCAGAAGCCATTTTAAAGGTTCAGTCGGAAAAACCGGATATTATCATTCTTGATATTATGATGCCTGTGCTGGACGGACTGGAAGTTTGCAAACAGGTACGCAAAATGAGCGATATTCCTATTATTATGCTTACTGCTAAAGATGATGATGACGACCGCATTTTAGGCCTTGAAATAGGTGCGGACGATTATATTACCAAACCATTTAATAACCGCGAAGTTATTGCAAGGGTTAAGGCAGTTTTACGCAGAAGCTCTGCCGTAAAGAAAGACGAAGCAGGCGGGCGTTCGCACATTGAATACCGCGGGCTCAGCATTGACATGGAAAAATACCAGGTTATTGCTTTCGGTAAAAAAATGACCTTTACCGCGAAAGAAATGGAACTCTTGTGGTGTCTGGCCTCCAATCCCGGCAAGGCTTTTTCGCGCAACCAGCTGCTGGAAACAATTTGGGGCTATTCCTATTACGGCGATACACGCACGGTTGATACACATATAAAACGTATCAGGCAAAAACTTAATATTCCTTCCGATTCCGATTGGAATATTACAACCATTTGGGGCGTAGGTTACAAATTTGAGGTTAAAGATAAAAAATGAATAAATCTCTGAGTACAAGGCTGATGTACAGCTTCATGGCTCTGATAATGGTTATAGTAGTCGGCGTTACGACAGGTATTTCCTATCTTATCGCCGATTATTTTTTTAAAACCAATGAGCAGGAGCTGGCAGAAAAAGGCAATGAAATGGCCGCTACGGTAGAATATTTTATGGGATTTTCCAACAGCATGGAAATGCTGAACCGTTATGTGTTTGCTGTAGACAGGCTTGTTGGCGCCAGAATATGGCTGTTTGACGATAAGTTTGAGCTTCTGGCTGCGTCCAACATCAATACAGATTATAAACAGGACGGCACACGCCCCGGCATTAAGGATTTAACTATGCTGGAAGGCTCTGTTGCCGAAATTGCCAGGGAAATAAAAAGCGGCAAGCTGGATACCAAAGTAATAACCATTTTAAAAGATGTATACAGCGGTAAATCCGTTCAGTCACAGATTTACCATCCGTATTACAAAGAACAGGTAATGCTGGTAGGCGTTCCTTACGGCAAGCCCGGGCAGGCACGCGGGGCAATTTTGCTGGCGCAGCCTTTAAGCGGGTTCGACAGCTTTTTGCGTGACATTTACATATACACTTCTATCGTTGCTATTTTGGCACTTATTTTAAGTATGTTCATGGTGCGCAGCCTGGCCAGAACCATCATCAAGCCGCTGGTTTCCATGAAAGACAGCGCCATGGCCATTGCTGCCGGTGACTATACACGTAAGGTTAACGTGCATGGGCAGGATGAAGTGGCGCAGCTCGGCAAAGCGCTTAATGCCCTCGGAAACGATTTGAGTGCGTTTGTTGCAAAAACGGAACGCGCTGAAAAAATCCGCCGCGACTTTGTTGCCAATGTATCGCACGAACTGCGCACGCCGCTGACCATTATCCGCGGCTATAACGAGGCGATAAGCGACGGCACTGTTACCGATAAGGACATGATTCAGCGTTACCGCCTTTTGATTAATGAAGAAACAATGCGTCTGGAGCGCATGATAAGGGAACTTCTGGATATCAGCCGCATGCAGGCTGCCGATGAACTTGCGCCTGCCAAAATGCAGCCGCTGCCTTTGGGTGCTATTGTGCGCAATGTAGCGGAAAAACTCATGGTGAACGCCGTTGAAAGAAACGTTAAGCTGCTGGTGCATGTTGATGAAAAAATACAAATTATGGGCCAGGGCGACCAGATGGTGCAGCTTGTGCTGATTATCGGCGACAACGCATTAAAATATACGCCGGAAAACGGTACTGTTACGTTTGTAACTGAGCTGCAGCAGGATGGCAGCGTGAAAATGACCATTTCCGACCAGGGACCGGGCATACCGGAAGAAGATTTGCCCTTTATCTGGGAACGCTTTTACAAAGTTGATAAATCACATTCGCGCAACGTGCCCGGAACAGGGCTTGGCCTTGCCATTGCCAGGGAAATTATCCGTATGCACGGCGCCAAAGTGCAGGTATTCAGCAAACTTGGCGAAGGCACGCGTTTTGAAATTACATTCCCTAAAGATAAAGTTATTTCGGAGTGATTGGAGGGGTAAAATTGAAACTTGCATTATTGCAGATGGAAGTTCTGGAAAAAAATAAAGCAGGCAATGTGGAAAAAGCCTGCCATTTGTTAAAGCAGGCCGCGCCGCAGGCAGATATTGCCGTGCTGCCGGAAATATGGACAACGGGTTATTCACTGGGGCATTTAAGCAAAGAAGCGGAATATCTTAACGGGCCGGTAATTGAAGAAATCAGGAAAATTGCTGCCGCAAACAGCTGCGCCGTTGTAGCAGGTTCAATTCCTCTGCGCAAGGGCGACGGCAATGTTTATAACACTACCGTTGTTATAGATAAAAACGGAGAGATTGTTTTCTGTTACAGCAAACTGCATTTGTTCAGTATGTTTAATGAACAGCGTTTCTTTAAGCCGGGCAGTGATTTTAGCGCCTATGAACTGGAGGGTGTAACCTGCGCTTCAACAATTTGCTATGATTTGCGCTTCCCGGAATTATACCGCCATATGGCCATGCAGGGCGCAAAAATAATTTTTGTTCCGGCAGAATGGCCGAAAATACGCGGTGCTATCTGGGATTTGTTCCTGCGTGCAAGAGCATTGGAGAACCATACCTTTATTGTCGGCGTAAATTGCGCCGGTAAATTTCATGACCAGAAATTTTACGGACATTCTTCGGTAATAGACCCGTTCGGCAAAGTGCTTGCCGTTGGCGGCGAAGAAGAAGAAATTATTTACTGTGATATTGACCTGGCGCAGGTAGATAAAGCCAATGAATATATGAATGTTTTGAAAGATGTTAGGCCGGAGCTGATAAAATGAAGTACAAAATTTTGAGCATGCTGCTGTGCCTGTGCTTTTTTGCGGCCGGGCATGGCTGGGCAGCGCCTGCTTTTGAACCTAAAGATTGCCCGAAAGATTTAAAATATATTTTGGGTATGTATTATGGCAACGGCGAAATGTTTTTGCTGCGCGAAAATAACGGGGAAGTTGAGCTGGTTTACCGTTTCGGGCAGAATGATTACACTTTTGCCGGCAGTAATGTTTACCCGCTTTATAAGGAACATTTCGATTCGTATACCATAAATGAAAGCGGGCCGCTAAATCATTTGGATGCCGCAGTACGTATTGAACGCAGCCGCGAAGGCTACGGCGTAAGCTGCAGTGTTGGCGGCAACCGTTACAGCCGCCGCTTTTTTGCCGGTGAAAACGGCAGGCCGTTCCGCTTTGCACCTGCAAGTGACTGGCAGGCATTAAAAACTGCGGCAGACGCTGCCGTAATGCCGGCGCAGCTTGGCGCCGGGCAGAAGGCACAGCTTGTTGATTTGGCACAGGCAGTACCGGGGCTTAAATTTGATTTGCGTTATGCGCAGGCAGATAACTGCTTCGGCCAGGCGCTTACCGATGACCAGCGTGCGTTTTTGGATGCAGACGCTGCACAGGCACTGGCACAGGCACAGCAATATTTAAAACCCTATGGCTACGGTATTCTGGTATGGGAGGCTTACCGTCCGTGGTCTGTTTCCAAACTTGCCTATGACGCCCTGCCGGCAGATAAAAAATCCATGCTGCCCGCGCCGGAGGCTGGTTTCAGCCATAATACCGGGCGCAGCATTGATGTAAGCCTGTATTTGCTTGCAACAGGCGAAAATGCCGGTATGATCAGCGGATTTGATGAACCCTCCGTGCGTCAGTACGCATCTTTTGCAGGCGGCACAACGCTTGAACGCTACCGCCGTGATTTGCTGCGCAGCGCCATGCAGATGGCAGGCTTTACGGCAAGCGAAACGGAATGGTGGCACTTTGATTACGGCGATATCAAAGGATTTGCACATTTGAATGTAAAACCGCAGTAACAGGCATTTACAGTATCTGTAAATGTGTTATAATATTTACGAAAAAACATAATTAATTATGAGGTGACATATAATGAACGTTTATGATTGCGCTAACGAACTGGCTAAAGCATTAAAGGAAAGCCATGAATTTAAAAAATTACAGGAAGCAAGAGTTGTCCTTAAAAAAGATGCTCAGGCTGAAGAACTTGCCAATGATTTTATTAAATTAAGCTCTGAAATTGAACTTGCAAAATATCAGAAACAGGAAGTTGACAAAGAAAAAGAAGAAAAGCTGCAGAAACTTTCTTCTTTGCTGAGCCTGAATCCGACAGCAATGGAATATCTGCATGCGTTTATGCGCTTCCAGATGATGATGGCCGATATTACCAAAACGATTAATGACGTTGTAAAGGAAGTTGTCGGTGAATAAATCCGTTAATCTGTTAGCAGAAGTTTTAAAAGAAAAAATGCCCGGCAGGGTTTATTGCTGTGAACCAATGAGCAGGCATACTTCGTTTAAAATCGGCGGCCCGGCAGATGTTCTTGTGCAGCCAGAAAATTCGGAAGGGCTTGCCTTTGCCCTTGCAGCTGCCAAAGATTACGAAGTGCCGGTAACAATTCTCGGCAACGGCTCCAACGTGCTTGTGCGCGACAAAGGCATCCGCGGGCTGGTTATTCAGCTTGGCAATGCACTTAAAAGTTTCCGGCGTGACGGCAACAGGTTGTTCTTCGGTTCCGGTTATTCGCTGGCTTTGGCGTCACGCAAAGCGTGGGAATGTGGTTTAAGCGGCATGGAATTTGCCGTGGGCATTCCGGGAAGCATTGGCGGCGCCGTTTACATGAATGCCGGTGCGTATAACGGTGAAATGAAAGGCGTAGTTGAAAGCGTAGCCGTTATGGATATGAACGGCAGAGAGTTTGTGCTTACCGCTGCGGATTTGCAGTTTGGCTACCGTAAAACAAGTTTGCAGGAAAGCGGCTATATTATTACCGAAGTTTGCCTTAATATGCAGCCCGGCGACAAAGACGCCATTAAAGCCATGATGGACGATTTCAGCAGCAGGCGCATCAGCAAGCAGCCACTGGAAATGCCAAGTGCCGGCAGTATGTTTAAGCGCCCGCCTGGATATTTTGCCGGAACGCTTATTGAAGAAGCCGGATTGAAAGGCTATAAGGTTGGCGGCGCGCAGGTTTCGCCCAAGCATGCAGGTTTTGTTGTAAACTGTGGCAACGCCACGGCGGCAGATGTTTTGCAGCTGATAGCGGACGTGCGCAGAGTAATTATGGAAAAAGCCGGTGTGGAACTTCATCCGGAAGTGCTGGTTATCGGCGAAGAATAAAAAATTTTTCAAAGAGCGGCTGCAAAGCCGTTCTTTTTTATACAGGGCAGCGTTATTGTAGTTGCCCGCTTGTATATGTTATAATAAGCTATCACAGAAAGAGGTATTTTATAAAGAATGGATAATGTTTACGATTTAGTGGAAGATTTTTACGGGCATGACCCGGGCTGGAATTTTCTGCTCCGTCGGGAATACGCCGAGGGCTTTCTGCGTATAGAAGCATGGCATGGAAAAACGCCGGAAGAATTGTATGATATATGGGACCAGCTGACAATGCTGTGCCTTTACCTTGGTAATACGGAACTTATGCTTGGCGATATGAGCGCGGATGATTTTGTGGACTGCATTGCCTGGTGCGGCCGCAACGTATCCGAATTTGATGCCGATTATGAGCATACAAAATATTTTCTGGATACCTGCGTGAGGCTGTATGCCTATTTGCAGAAGAAAAATGTAATATCTGACGCCGGTGCTCCGCTTGAAGCGGAAGAAAAACTGCTGGCAGGCGGAAAAATGAATATTGTGAATCCGGACGGCAGTTTTACTGATGAAAATAAAGACCGCCGCCTGTTTACGGTGCCGGATGCTTCCAATAAAATATTTTTAAACGTAAATGAACGGATGCAGGAAATTTATGCGGCAATGCATGAGTTTTTTACTGAAAGCAGGTTCAGCGTTGATTTGGAACGCGCTTCCGTGCTGTATCATGGAATTTTTGGCAATGCTATTAACGAGTCGGCAAAAAGCAGGCAGGAAGCCTTTAATTCATTTTGGGATTATTTTCTGCTTGATTATCGTTTGATGCTGCGCGATATGCACCCGCTGGAATATTTTTACGAAACTGTATGCAGCAGTGACAGCCGTTACTACGATGCAGGCTTTGCCAAGCGCAACAGCGATATTTTAAAGGAAATTATTTCCGCGCGTCTGGTGCTGTTTACCGTGGAAGGTTTTGGCGAAGAAGGCATGTATTTATGCCGTGATTTTCTTACAAACGAAACTTATCAGCTTAATTTGCCGTTAACCGAAGATATTGATACAACTGATATGCTGTTTATCGGGCATTTATTTTACAACGATAATATGCTTACAGAAAATATGCGCGGCTACAAGATAGACAATATAAACGCTTTATGCCTGCGCGATACTTTAAAACGCGCTTATAAATGGGTAAGCGTACAGCAGCAGGAACCAAACTGGCAGTGGTTCAGCGAGTATTATCCCATGGTGCTGCGCAATATGCTGTTTTTATATGCGGCGGGCATTGCGCATAAAAACTTCAACAACTATACGGAACATACCGCATTTGCGGCAGCGCCTTACAGTGATGAAACGCTGGTTGCCGGTATTTTAAAAAATATTATGCTGAAAAATTACTTTGCACTTGCAGATGTGCGGCTGGCAACGCAGATGTGGTGCGATTTACAGGCTGCTGGTGCAGATTTGGCTGCTTACAGCGAAACGGTATGGGCAGCAGGCATAATTTATACATTTGTAAAACTTAACGGTGCCTATACTTTCTTTGATGAACGCATTGCCGGTTTTTGCGGAACGGAAGTGGCTGCCATGCAAAAGGCTTCCGAAACGATATGCGAAGTGCTGCAAATAGAGAAGCATGACCCGCGTTACAGCAACGAAGAAGGCATTTTGGCAATGCTCATGAGTGCTTACATGTAAAGGAGAACTTTATGAAATGTAATTTTTGCGGCAGGGAAGTGCCTAAAGGCACAGAAGAATGCCCATATTGCCATTACAGATTCGAGCAGGAAGCGACGATACTTAATCCACGTGAGCGTGATGAGTTTGAAGGCGTAACCATTGACGAAAGCGGTTATGAAGAAAACGCTGCCGGAAATAATGGCACAAGAAGCCCCGAATACAGGCAGACTTATGAATACCGCAGCGAAGAATACAGCGGTGCGCGCAGCGGCAGAGGCCCTAAAATTTACGTTAAAAACCTTGGCTGCGGTGGCGGGCTGCTTACAGCTTTGCTGGTTATCTGCGTACTGATTGGTTTGTTTATTTTCTTTATGCCGCTGTTTGTTATAATAGCAGGCATCGGACTGATTTATTATTTCATCAGCAGCTTTTTAGGATGATAACAAAAAAACTGCGCTTCAATCCGTATAAAACGGAAAGAAGTGCAGTTTTTATTTTGCGCGTAAGTTTTACAAAATTTCGTCGCGGACAAGCTGGTTAATCATTTTTTGTTTGCCCAGAACCCATAATAAATCGCCTTTTTCGAACACAAGCGAAATATTAGGGTTTACTATGGTGTAACTGCCGCGTTCAAGCCCTATTACAAGGCAATGCCATTTGTTGCGGATATCGGTAGATTTTATGGACTTGCCAAGCAGCGGTGAATGTTTGTCAACCGTAATGGCGCAGGGCATAAAAGCAATATCGTGGCGGCCTTCAGCTTCGTTAACAAGCATAAACTGGCGCATGCTTACGGGAGAATCGAGCATGGTAAGGCCAAGGTTTTTGTTTTTTATGGCGGCATTTAAAAGTTTAAAATGCGCTTTAGTGCCGATAATTAAAAGCTTTGTTCCGGCGGTGATTGTAAAGCTGCCGCCCGGCATATCGTGAATCTGTCTGCCGGTATCGGCCTGCAAAACATTACAGCCGTAAGATTCGCGCAGGGCGAGATTCAGCAAAGTCTGCCCGGCAGTAACGGAACCTTCTTCCACTTTGTAGTGGGCTAACTGCAAATCTTCGTCAAACCAGCCGTAAGGTGTGTGTTCGCCCGATTCTTTTAAAGCCTGGCGGTGTTTTAACATATGGCGCTCGTTAAGGTTAACCAAAAAGCGCGATTCCATGCGCAGGTATTCGCCCATCAGCCAGTCGGAAGAAGAAATAAAGTAGGCCGTAATTAAGGTTGCGGCGGCGGCAAAAAATTCAGACAGGTTTAAAATCCAGGCGAATACAAAGAAGATAAAGCCTGCGGCAGCAATAATTTTTAATAGGATGAGCACCATAAGCGGAATATGGTTGCTGCGTTTTTCAAACCACAGTACGGAAAACAGTTCCGAGCGCCTGGTGCGGTTAACAAGGATAGCACGCAAAAACGGTGCCGCTATAATGAAGGTAAGCACGGCGGTAATAATATCTGCATAAGGCAGTTTTAAACTATCGCGCAGGTAACCGCTTAAATAATATTCCGCAAACAGCGCTATCGCCGTCAGCAGTGTTGTAAAAATCAGCATGCGCGTAAAATATTCCCGCAAAAAATTGCTCCAGTCCGTGGTTGCTCTGGTGCTGATATTTTTTTCAGTGTAACGGTCAAGCCAGTCGTTAACACGCTGCGGCAGCAGGCGGCGGATAATTTTGTAAGCCGGGTCGGCAGCCATAATGCAGAACGGCGTGGTAAAAGTCGTCATAACAGATACGGCAACGATGATAGGATAAATAAAATCGCTGATAACGCCGAGGCTCATGCCCAAAGAAGCAATAATGAAGGAAAATTCACCAATCTGCGCCAGGCTGAAACCGCATAAAATTGAAGTTTGCAGGTTTTGCCCGGAAAGCAGCACGCCGCCGGCGGAAAAAATAAGTTTGCCGGCAATGGTAACTATAATAAGAACGATAATGGGGAGCCAGTATTCTACAAGCAGTGCCGGGTCTACCAGCATGCCGACGGAAACGAAGAATACTGCGCCGAAAATATCTTTTACCGGGGTGAAAAGATGCTCGATTTTTTCGGAGTTCGGCGCTTCGGCAATAAGCGAACCCATTATAAATGCGCCAAGCGCAGCGGAAAAACCGAGATGCGTTGCCAGAACAACCATGCCGAGGCAAAGGCCGATGGAGGTAACAAGCATCGTTTCGTTGTTCATCAGTTTCAGCGAGCGTTTATAAAAGGTAGGAACAAGGTAAATGCCAAGCACAAACCACAATACCAGAAAGAACAGCAGGCGCATAACGCTGGCCAAAAGCTCCGTGCCGGAAATGCCTGCGGAGGCAGCAAGTGTGGAAAGCAGAACCATCATGATAATACCGGCGATGTCTTCTACAATTAATATGCCAAAAACCATTTCGGTAAAGCGTTTGCCCTTCATTTTTAAATCTTCAAAGGCTTTTATAATGATGGTTGTGGATGACATGGAAAGCATGCCGCCCAAAAACAGGCTGTTCATGTGGCTCCAGCCCATAAGCGTACCCGCGCCGTAGCCAAGTGAGAGCAGGCCGGCAATTTCCACTATGGTTGCAATAAAGGCGGTATTGCCAACTTGTTTCAGCTTGTTGAAACTGAATTCCAGCCCAAGTGAAAACATTAAAAAGATAATGCCTATTTCAGACCATGTATGGATGTTGTTAAAATCCGTAACCGTCGGGAAAAAGGAAAAATGCGGGCCGGTAATAAAACCGGCAACGATGTATCCGAGTACAAGCGGTTGATTGAGCTTTTTAAAAAGAATGGTAGTAATACCTGCTACCAGCAAAATCATAGCGAGGTCGGAAACGATTGGTGGTAAATGCGCCATCTAAGGTTCCTCCTTACTTTTGTAAAATAAGATAAGCGACAAATAAAAAGAAATGTTGTATAATAAAATAGGTTTAATGTTTATAAGCGGCAGTAAAAAACGCCGCTATATTATTATACAATGACACAGTGCTTTTTAACAAGGCATACTGTTTGCAAAATATTTGAAAATACGGAGGCAAAGCATGAATACAGATTTGATTTTGATTAACGGTGATATAGTTGACCGTAAAGAAGGGCTTATTGAATACTGCGACCGCGGGCATCAGTTTGGCGACGGTGTTTTTGAAATTGTGCCGGTTTATAACGGCAAGGTTTTTGGCATGATTCCGCACATGGAAAACCTTTTTACTTCCGTAACGCGTTTAAAAATACCTGCCGTTTATATGGTGGAAGAACTGGTTGAGTTTCATGAAGCGTTAATAAAGGCCACCGGTATGGAAAACGGCGAAATTTATACGCAGGTTACACGCGGCAGTGCACTGTTCGGGCTGGCTTTCCCGGAAATGAGCGTGCCGCAGCTTGTAATGCAGCCTGTTTTTACAGACCGCTCTCAGCTTGCGGAGGCACAGCAGAAGGGTGTAAAACTTATTACCGAAAAAGACCTGCGCTGGCAGCATTGCGATGTTAATACCTTAAACCGCTTGCCGGAAGTAATGGCACGCCAGAAAGCAGCCATCAGCGGCGCGTTTGACGCTTTGTTTGTGCGCGACGGAAAAATTACCGAAACCACAGAAAGCAGCTTTATGCTTGTAAAGGATGAAGTTTTGTGGACGGCTCCCGAAAACGAAAACATTCATAAAAATATTACGCGTAAAGTAATTAAAGAACGCCTGGCGCTTGATTTGGGCATGCCGGTTGTAGAGAAAAATTTTGACGTGGATTTTGCGTTAAAAGCAGAAGAAGCCTTTATCTGCGGGCCGCGCTGCGAAATTGTGCCCGTAGTTAAAATAGACCGCAAACTGCTGAACGGCGGCGAAGTTGGCAAAGTAGTGCCGCAGCTTTTAGAGGCTTATAAAAATTTTGTTGCCAAAGAATGCCCGGCAAGGTAATAAATTATGGATAAAACTTTAGTGCGCGGGGCAATGCTTATTGCTCTGACGGTTGTTTTGCAGTCGCTGCGCCTTTTTATACCGCTGCCGCCAATGGCAAGTATGTTTTTTATAGGCACGCTGGTTAATATGATGCTTGCCGTTACCGTGCGCCTTGCGGGTTTAAAACCGGCGCTGCTGGCAGTTGTGCTGCTTCCGTTTTTTGCATATTTGCAGGGGCAGCTGCCAATACCGCTTTTAATACCGGTAGTTATCGGCGGCAACACCGTGTTTGTGCTTATCTGCCATTGGGCGTGGCACCGCGGGCTTATGCTGGCGCCGCTTGCCAAAACAATCTGCATGTTTACGTCAAGCCTTGTGCTTTTAAAAGTGCTGGCGCTGCCTGAAAAAATGGTATTTGCCATTGGCTTTATGATGGGCTGGCCGCAGATGGTAACAGGTATTTGCGGCATATTGCTGGCACGGTTAATTACAAAACGCACCGCAAACTTTTAGGGGACATTGTTATGGATACAAGAGTGGTACTTTTGGGCATTATTGTAGAAAACACTGCCGCTGTTGAAGAGCTGAATGCTATTTTGCATAATTACGGCAGTTATATTATCGGGCGCATGGGGCTGCCCTACCGCGAAAAAAATCTGCATATTATCAGCATAGTTCTTGATGCGCCGCAGAACATTATCAGCGCGCTTGCAGGAAAAATCGGCATGCTGCCGGGAGTTACGGCCAAAGCGCTTTATGCCGGAAAACAGGCTTAGTCCTTAATGCCTTAGGGCTTTTTTATAGGAGAAATACTGACAGGGAAGGTTCGTCCTGACCTTTAAGGAGGAAAATCAAATGTATGATGCAAAATCAATGAAGGCCGAAGAATTTATTGACCATAACGAGATTATGGCAACATTGGAATATGCCGCAGCCAATAAAAATAACGCTGCCCTTATTTCCGAGATTATTGAAAAGGCAAAGTTGCGCAAAGGCTTAAGCCACCGCGAAGCAGCGGTACTGCTGGACTGCGAACTGGAGGATAAAAACGCGGAAATTTTTGCGCTGGCAGAACAGATAAAAAAAGATTTTTACGGCAACCGCATTGTTATGTTTGCACCGCTGTATCTTTCCAATTACTGCATTAACGGCTGTGTGTACTGCCCGTATCACAGCGTAAATAAACACATTGCACGCAAAAAACTTACGCAGGATGAAATCCGCGCCGAAGTTATTGCCTTGCAGGATATGGGGCATAAACGCCTTGCGCTGGAAGCAGGCGAAGACCCGGTTAATAACCCGATTGAATATATTCTTGAATCAATTAAAACAATTTACAGTATTAAACATAAAAACGGCGCAATCCGCAGGGTAAACGTTAACATTGCCGCAACTACGGTTGAAAACTACCGCAAATTAAAAGAAGCCGGTATCGGCACCTATATTCTTTTTCAGGAAACCTATCATAAAGAAAGTTATGAAAAACTTCATCCCTATGGGCCAAAAAGCAATTATGCCTACCATACCGAAGCAATGGACAGGGCAATGGAAGGCGGCATAGACGATGTTGGTCTCGGCGTATTGTTCGGGCTTGAACTTTACCGTTACGAATTTGCAGGGCTTTTAATGCACGCAGAACATCTAGAAGCAGTTCATGGTGTTGGCCCGCATACTATCAGCGTTCCGCGCATCTGCCCGGCAGATGATATTGACCCGTCCGCTTTCGATAACAGTATCAGCGATGATATTTTTGAAAAACTTGTTGCCTGCATCCGCATCAGCGTGCCTTATACCGGCATGATTGTATCTACCCGTGAAAGCCAGCGCGCCCGCGAAAGAGTGCTGCATCTCGGTATTTCGCAAATCAGCGGCGGTTCCCGTACCAGCGTTGGCGGCTATGCCGAGCCGGAAAAAGAAAATGACTCGGCCCAGTTTGATGTAAGCGATAACCGTACACTGGATGAAGTTGTTGGCTGGCTGATGGAACTTGGCTATATTCCGAGCTTCTGCACTGCCTGCTACCGTGCAGGGCGTACCGGCGACCGCTTTATGAGCCTCTGCAAGAGCGGGCAGATTCAAAACTGCTGCCACCCCAATGCGCTGATGACCTTAAAAGAATATCTGGTAGATTACGCTTCTCCGCATGTAAAAGAGCTGGGTGACGAGCTTATTGCTAAGGAAATTCATAATATTCCCAACGAAAAAGTACGCGAACTTGTGGAACGCCATTTGAAGGATATTGAAGAAGGCGAACGCGACTTCAGAATTTAAAATTGACATTTATAATCATATCGAATAAAATTTATATGTGTATTTAATGGTTAAGCCGCTTTTACAAGCGGCTCATTATTTTGAAAGGCGTTGATATTTTGCTGGAAAATCTGTTCAAACTTAAAGAAAACGGTACCAATGCCAAAACGGAAATGATGGCCGGGATTACAACTTTTATGACTATGGCTTATATTCTGGCTGTAAACCCCGCTATTTTATCCGCATCCGGTATGGATTCCGGCGCCGTATTTACGGCAACTGCCATTGCCTCCTGCATCGGCACGCTGTTTATGGCGTTTTTTGCCAATTATCCGTTTGCGCTGGCTCCCGGCATGGGCCTGAACGCATTTTTTGCCTATACTGTCGTAGGGCAAATGGGGTATTCGTGGCAGGTTGCACTGGCTGCCGTATTTGTTGAAGGCATTTTGTTTTTCATCCTGTCGCTTACAAAAGTGCGCGAAGCAATTTTTAACTGCATACCGTTTTCGCTTAAATATGGCGTTACCGGCGGCATAGGGTTGTTCATTGCTTTTATCGGCCTGCAAAACTCGCACCTCGTTGTGGACGGCGCAACGCTGGTAAGCATTTATCCGTTTAAAGCGTCGCTTGCAAGCGGAGAGTTTTATACAACTGGTATCGGTGCGCTTCTGGCGCTGATAGGCGTAATTTTAACGGCGGTTTTAATGATAAAAAATGTGCGCGGCGCAATTTTGCTCGGCATACTTATTACCTGGGGCCTTGGCATAATAGCGGAAGTAACAGGCATTTATATTCCCGACCCGGCTAAAGGCGCATTTTCGGTAATGCCGGATTTTTCCAACGGCTTATATATACCGAGCCTGATGCCGAGCTTTATGCAGATGGATTTCAGCTATATTTTTACCTTTAATTTTGTTACCATAATGCTGTCATTTATGTTTGTGGATTTGTTTGATACACTGGGTACTTTAATCGGTGTTGCTTCCAAAGCCAATATGCTCGACAGACAGGGACGCCTGCCCAGAATCAGAGGCGCACTGCTGGCCGACTCTGTTGCAACATCGGTGGGTGCTGTGCTCGGCACATCTACGGTAACAACTTTTGTCGAAAGTTCTTCCGGTGTTATGGCTGGCGGCCGTACAGGCCTTACTGCTGTTACCGTGGCAATACTCTTTTTGGCCTCTTTGTTGTTTGCACCGGTATTTCTGGCAATACCGGCATTTGCAACGGCACCGGCGCTTATTATTGTAGGCTTTTTAATGCTGGCTACCGTTTTGAATATTGATTTTAACGATATGGGTGAAGCTGTGCCCGGCTTTATTGCCATTATAGCCATGCCGTTTATGTATTCTATTTCCGAAGGCATTGCGCTTGGCATAATTTCTTATGTAGTTATCAATGTTCTTTCCGGCGCGGCCGGTAAAAAGAATATCAGCGGTATTATGTATATACTGGCATTTTTGTTTGTTTTGAAATATATTTTCGTTTAAAACTAAAAATTGTTATGGCAGGGCCGGATAATTTCCGGCTCTTTTTTATTGCCCAAATTGCGGACAGAGCAGAACAAAGCCTTGCCAGATTAGTTAAAAACGCAGGAGCGTAATGTAAAATTTCGGTTAAGCAGCGCTTTGGAAGATACGTATTTAAACCTTTTATAAGTTTCTACCTTAGCGCGGCGGGGGTTCGGGATATTGCTGCGCAGACGGTGAAAAAGCGAAAAAGTCAGATTTATCTTTAAAAGTGGTCTTTACAGGGGGGGCAAACGTGTTATAATGAGGCTGTATAAAAGACTGGGTAGTCAAAAAACCTTCTCCTCAGGAACGTTTTTCAGGTTTACTCAATACTTTATACAATAAGGCTTGCCGTTTCCTCAGGGGCAGGCCTTCACTGGGGTTTATAAACCGCAGCAGGAAGAAAAATGTAATTAAGCGTTTGCAACGGTAGAGGAAACCAGGAGACTCGCACTCAGGGCAGATGCCGAAAGCAGAAATTTCTTCCCCAAGCGTTTTATAAAAATAAAATGTGTTTTTCTAAAGGGAGGAAAAC